>OATB01000099.1_pt1 | contig 91193 bp, 63 predicted proteins | sample 1494941 | NCBI WGS metagenome assembly OATB01 (sample SAMEA2579931, study PRJEB22360) | human gut metagenome | reverse complement strand
GAACCCAACTGGCTGTTGGGATATCTAAACCCTACACTTATATATTAGGAGGAGAAAATAGAAATGAAAGAAATCAGACAAGAAATTTTAACTGGAGAACGCGCACTTTTTCAAGGTGAGAATTTAAAAATATACGACACCATATTTTCCGATGGGGAATCACCGCTGAAGGAAAGCCATGATATTGAGATTTTTGGAAGCATGTTCAAATGGAAATACCCTTTATGGTACAGTAAGAATATTACTGCCGAGGACTGCACCTGGTTCGAAATGGGCCGCGCAGGGGTATGGTATACAGACAATATTACAGTAAAGAATGCAGTTATTGAGGCACCGAAGAATTTCCGCCGCTGTCATGGCGTAACCCTTCGGAATGTGAATTTTCCAAATGCGGCAGAAACCCTGTGGAACTGTGAGGATGTCATCATGGAACAGGTGACCGCCAAGGGTGACTACTTTGCCATGAACAGCCGAAATATGAAGCTGCGGGATTTTCAGTTAGTTGGAAACTATTCCTTTGACGGGGTTAAGGATATGGAAATTCATAATGCCAGGCTGCTCTCCAAAGACGCTTTCTGGAACAGTGAAAATGTAACCGTATATGATTCCTTTATATCAGGGGAATATTTAGGCTGGAATGCCAGGAATCTGACACTGATCAACTGTACCATAGAAAGCCTCCAGGGAATGTGTTATATCGATAATCTTGTTATGAAGAACTGCAGGCTGTTAAACACCACTCTTGCATTTGAGTATTCTACCGTGGATGTAGAAATTGAAGGAAAGATTGACAGTGTAATGAATCCAACGGGAGGAAGCATCCGGGCAGATTACATCAAGGAACTGATTATTGAAAAAGACAAGGTGGACCCGGATAAAACAGTCATCACCTGCACAATGAACCAAAGTACGGAGAAAATGGCGGTTTAACAAAAGGTTCGACGGGAACAGGGAGGAAACTTGGTCTGGCAAAATCCAATGGAAGCCGTTAACGATAAGAAAATAGAAGCTTTCCGGCTGATGAACATGCCGGAAAGAAGAGGAAGAAACAGATGGGTATTTTTATGATGAAAGGGATCCTAATCGGGCTTCTCTTTGGTATGCCGGCGGGAGCAGTCGGAGCAATGACAGCACAAAGGACCTTGAATTACGGCATGAAAGCAGGATTATTAACGGGATTAGGGTCCTCAGTTGCAGATTGCATGTATGCTTGTATTGGCGCATGCGGGTTTACCTTTATTTCCGATTTTTTACTCCGGCATCAAAGTATCATTCATCTGGCGGGAGGCTGCCTGATTCTGGGATTGGGTATCAGTATGCTGATTATAAAAAATACCAAACCTCAAAATAACGCAGATTCAGCCAGAGGCATCCGGATGTTCATTTCATCCTTTGCAGTGGGGATTACAAACCCGGCAGCCATTCTTACCTTTCTATTTGCATTTTCCTGGTTTGGCATAGATGGGCAGACGGGAATTACAGGTGGGTTCGGATTAGTATGTGGTGTGTTTATCGGCACCTATATCTGGTGGGGAACACTCTCCGGTGTAGTTACTTTACTAAAGAAAAAAGCGAAGAAAAATCATCTCGCAACTATGAACCGGATGTTTGGGATTATTTTGATACTTTTCGGAGCAGTAGTACTGGTTGGAAATAAGTGAAGCCGTTTATAACCCGTGAGGATTTCGGCAAAGTATATAAATTCTCATCAGATAATAAAGGGAGATATTACATGAAAAAAAGATGCGTCAGCTTATTGCTTGTTGTTCTTACTGTAGTGATACTTTCTGCATGCGGAAGTAAGGCAGACAATGATGGCATGACCAGAAAGCCTGCCACTAATCCTCGTGAGGAATCAAAGCAGGGCACAGAGCAGGCAGAAAAGAAAACCGAAGATACACCTAGCGAAACTGAAAATACATTAAATGAAACTCCTGAGCCTGGTTTTGAAGCGAATACAGAGGCAGCTATGGAGGGGAATGGGGATAGCAATGAAGATGCAGGAGGTGTACTCATGGAGGGGAATGTGGATAGAATGGTTATTGAAGTGGGCGGGCAGAAGTTTTCGCTAACCTTATATGATAATGAAACAGTACGTGCGTTAAAAGAGCAGCTTCCCATGACTATAAACATGGAAGAGCTGCATGGAAATGAAAAGTTCTATTACCTGGACGAGGAACTGCCTGTAAATTCGGAAGAAGTGGGAAGCATTAAAACAGGAGATCTTATGCTATTTGGCTCCGACTGCCTTGTCCTTTTCTTTGAGGACTTCAACACTTCCTACAGCTATACCAGAATCGGTCATGTTGACAATGCAGAGAGCTTTGCAAATGCCCTGGCGGGCGGCACCGTAAAAGTCTCGTTTGAGACAGGAGAAGAGGAGGATAAGTCATGAATTATCAGTTCGATCACAAGATAGAGCGAAGGAATACAGGATCCATGAAGTGGGAGGTAAATGAAAATGAGCTGCCCATGTGGGTGGCTGATATGGATTTTCAGACAGCGCCGGAGATAACAGCAAGTATAATAGAAAGAGCCGGGCATGGAATATTTGGATATACATTAGTAACAGATGAATGGTACGGGGCCTATCAGATATGGTGGGAAAAACGGCATCAATTTGAAATCAGGAAAGAATGGCTGGTTTTTTGTACTGGTGTCGTGCCTGCTATCTCCAGTATTGTCCGGAAGATTACTAAAGTAGGGGAGAATGTTGTAGTCATGACTCCGGTTTATAATATATTTTTTAATTCCATCGTGAATAATGGTAGGAATGTTCTGGAAAACCCGTTGAAATATGATGGCAAAGAGTATCAGATTGATTTTCCGGATTTGGAAGAAAAACTGTCAGATCCCCAGACAACCCTTCTGATTCTTTGTAATCCCCATAATCCCGTGGGAAAAATCTGGAACAGAGAAACCCTTCAGAGGATTGGAGATTTATGTGTCAAATACCATGTGACCGTTTTATCGGATGAGATACACTGCGACATTACAGAGCCTGGATATGATTATACGCCGTTTGCCTCAATATCGCAAAACTGCCAGAACAACAGTATCACATGTGTGTCCCCCACCAAGGCATTCAATCTGGCAGGGATTCAGACGGCCGCTGTGATTGTTCCTGATGGCAATCTGAGACAAAAGGTGTGCAGAGGGCTTAATACGGATGAAGCTGCAGAACCAAATGTATTTGCAGCTCTGGCGCCGGCTGCGGCATTTGGCAGGGGTGGTGAATGGCTGGATTCACTTAGAGAATATCTGTGGAATAACAGGAAGTATGCAGAGGATTACATAAAAAAGGAAATCAAAGGCGTAACTGCGGTTTCCGCAAGGGCAACGTATCTGCTTTGGATTGACTGCAGCTCTGTACTTGGAGACTCATCGGAACTCTGCCGTTTTATCCGCAGCCACAGCGGTTTATACCTTTCAGATGGAAATGAATACCGGAATGGAAAGGGATTCCTGCGTATGAATCTGGCTTGCCCAAAACAGCAAGTGGAAGATGGCATGAGACGTCTGAAGGACAGCGTGGCAGCTTACGAGAGGTTAGTATGTGATCGGTGTTAAATATAAAAGCCCGCAGGCGGGTAAAATACTTTGTGTAATGAATCGTAATATCTGTACTTGATCAAATCAGGAGGAATTTTGTGAAAAAGAAAATAGTAAAAAGAGTAGTGATTGCCTTGCTAATGATTCTCATTCTATTAGCACTGGCTGCAGGATTGTTTCTGCTTTTCTGGCTTCCTTTGGGGAAGAATCCGTCGAAAGAACAGCAGGCAGAATATGAGAAACGGACAGATGCATATTATAATGGCATTTTTCACACACCAGAAAGGTTTGAACTGATTGTAGAAACGGATAATAATAAAAGCAATAAGAATACAGAGCTGAAGCCTGAAGGAGAAATACCGGTAAATAAGATCACAGAGCTGCCGAGGGCAGAAATATCCGATCTAACAGTTACGTGGTTTGGACATTCCACATCACTGCTGCAGATTCACGGGATGACTGTATTTATTGATCCTGTACTCAGTGAGTATTCTTCTCCGGTAGGTTTTACCGGAGCAAAGCGAATGGCTGAGGTGCCAATGTCAGCTGAAAATATACCTGAGATAGATGTACTTTTAATTTCACATGATCACTATGACCATTTGGATTATCAAACCATAAAAGATATTGATATAAAAGTAAAGAATTATTGTGTTCCTCTTGGAGTGGAAAATCATCTGGAGAGATGGGGAGTTGACCCTGAAAAAATTCACACGCTGTCATGGTGGGAAGACACAGAAATTGATGGCCTTACTATATCCTCCACACCAGGCCAGCATTATTCAGGAAGGCTTCCCTGGGGGAGTAATCAAACCTTGTGGGGCGGCTATTTTATACAGGATGAATACCATAAAGTTTATTATACAGGCGATACAGGTTACGGTGAATTTTTTAAGGAAATTAGAAGCCGCTATGGGGAACCGGAGTTAGTGCTTTCAGAAGACGGACAATACGATCCGGAATGGCCGTACTGCCACATGACCCCGGAGGAAGTACTGAAAGCTTCCGAAGATATAGGGAGTAAATGGATTATTCCGGTTCACTGGGCTGGATTTGTGCTCTCCAGACATGCATGGGATGATCCTGCAGAGCAGCTTACCACTTTAGCTGAAGATTCAGAGGTTGCTGTTGCAACACCCCGGATTGGAGAAACCGTAAATTTTTCCCAGATACAAAACTATCAGGAGAAATGGTGGAGGGATGTTGGATAGCATATCAAAGAATACTCAGAGGCTGGAGTACGGTTTGAATGTGAAAAGTAGAGGGGGGAGAAAACACAGGTGAAAATTATAACGGATGGGCTGGACGTTATGTAAAACAGAATGCGACACTTAATGGAATTAGAATGATTTTGCCGGTGACAGAGTAAGTGTAAACTGGTGGCATTATCATGAAGCAGGCAAGAATAAAAGAAGGCTGGGGGCTGCGTGCTAAGTTATTAGTACACAGTTCCTTTTCTAAGTATGTAAAAAATTGAGCAGACTGGATTTCTGGTAAGATATTTGCTGTATCAATAAATAAACATATGGTATAATTGAAAAAAGTCCGGCGTGAATGTCTGTTTACAGTATACGAAGTAAAACAGTTGTTTTATAAATGGATAAATCAGAAAGGAAAAGAATATATGAAAACGATAGGGCAATACATAAAAAATCTCAGTATAAATCAGAAATTTATTCTGAGTTTATTGACGTTTTTGATAATTCCGCTGGTTATTCTTTTGATCTTTGTAAACTATAGTGTTCGACTAAATACGAACACAAAGACATGTGAAACAAATTTAGAAATACTGAAGCAGACAAGGAACGGCATTTCGAATTTCATAAATGATATAAAGTTAGTTTCTTTGAATATTGGTACCGATGATGATGTGCAGGATTTGATCAGAATGTATAATCAAAAATTGCCTGTTTATGAAATAGAAAAACAACGGGTTGATGCATCATTTCAGGTAAGAAGTGCTTTGGTAGCAAGAGAGAGCATCAGAAGTTTATCAATTTTCAACCGTGATGAAATGATTTATCAATATGGGGATTATGTTATTGAAGAAGATAGACGGTTCATACCTCAGCTTGATGATTTGGACGGAATACCTTTGTGGAGCAGTATACATAGTGGTAAAACGACGAATTATGGTGCTTCTTATCATAAAATCTATTTGATGCAGGCAATTAAAGATATGCGCAACTTCGAGATTATTGCTTATGAAAGGCTGACAATCGACGAATCTGATTTGTATGAGCAATATAAAGGGTTGGTGGAAGGTGAAAGCAAGGTAATTATTTTAGACAAAGAAGGAGAGATTCTGTCATCTTCGGATAAGGATTTGCTGGGTAAGGACTATGTAGCCGCAACTTTGGGAAATGTTTTGAAATCGGAGGATGGTTACCGGATTCAGGGGGATGATATCTTCACTTGGTATACCATGAAAGAACAGGGGTGGAGAGTTATAAAAGTGGATTCAGGTAAAGAACTGTTCCAAAATAATTTATTAGGCAATCGCATTATCACATTATGTATTCTGCTTACGGTTATTTTCGGATTTATATTTATGATGATTCAAAGAAGAACTATGATCACACCCATTGTCAGACTGTCCAGGGAAGCAAAAGATTTTAAAAAAGAAGATTTTAAGATGCCGCTTTTAGTTGACAGCGCTGATGAGATCGGAGAGTTAAATCATAATCTGACGCAGATGGTAGAGTATATACAAGATTTGATTTTAAACCAGTATGAAAATAAGATAAAAAGGCGAGAAATCGAATTAAAATATATGCAAAGTCAGATTAACCCACATTTTTTATATAATACGCTTGACAGTATCCGCTGGATGGCTGTGATGGAGCAACAGACAGAGATAGCCGAGCAGGTAGAAGCTCTTTCAGATATTTTTCGACATGCATTAAGTGGAGGTAAAGAAGTCGTTACGGTAGAAAAAGAGATTGAACATCTGAAAAACTATATTTTAATACAGAAAAACCGTTTTGGAGATAGGCTTCAAGTAGATATTCAGGTTCAGGAAGGGGTGCAGAATTGTCAGGTATTAAAGCTGATTATACAACCGTTGGTTGAAAATGCTATTGTGCATGGTATAGAAAAAAAGATGGATGGCGGAAAGGTCTGGGTAACTGTGTGGACTGAAGATGGTACACTGAAATATCTGGTTGAAGATAACGGAGCCGGAACGGATGAATTACGGATTAACAGGTATCTGAAAGAAAAAAGTGAGGAGCACAATGTCTTTGCTCTTCAAAATATAGATGAGCGTATTAAAATAAAATATGGTGAAGCGTATGGGATTTCCTTCCATTCCATTGTAGATGTTGGTACAAAGGTGGAGGTTAGGCTGCCAGTTGTGACAGGATAATTTAAGAAAATTTTCTGGCAGTAAGAGGATACGATTGTATGGAAGGGAGGGTCTTATATGGAGATAAAATTGCTGATTGTTGATGATGAGGTTCAAATTAGGGCAGGCATTGAGAAGGGTATTCCCTGGAAGAAATTTGGCATCAGTAAAGTGCATTCTGCACCAAATGGAGTAAGAGCACTGGAAATAATGGAGGCAGAAAAAATAAATATTTTAATTACAGATATTCGTATGCCTGGAATCGATGGTTTGGAGCTGGCCAGAAAAGCGAAAGAAAAACAGGAAGATATCCATATTATTATTTTAAGTGGTTTTTCGGAATTTGATTACGCAAAGCAGGCAATCAATATAGGTGTAAAAGACTATTTGCTTAAGCCGATCAAGGTAAAAGAACTGACCGATAATGTGAATGTAATTGTAGAAGCGATACAAGAGGAAGAAAAGATAAAAACGCGAAACGATCTGCATCTGACAGAAGAAAAACTTATTCAGTATCTACAGACCAAAGACTTGTATAACGAAGAGTTATTACAACTACTGGAGGTTTTTGCCGGCCTTACAACTGGAGATAAGATTGTATGCGTATTGATTGAACCTGATACTGCATTAAGAAAAGAGAAGGGAAAGATATGCGATGATATGCGGCAGATTTTCGCAGAGGAGGCAAAAGCAAATGAACATGATTTTGTGTTAAGCCTGCCTGGATATCTATTGTATGGAATCCGTATGGATTTAAGCCGATCAAGATGGCAGGTTGTTAAGCGGATCGAAGAGATCATGCAGGGAGCGAATGCTGATCTGGAGGCGGAAAAACTGCCTACAGCAACAGCAGCGGTTTCAGACAACTGTCCGGCCAGTAAATTAGCTGATGCAGTGGACGAGTGTATCCACCTCTTGAAAAAAAGGCTTTATATGGGGAATGGAAAGGTTATCCCTTATGAAGAACAATCTGGCGGGGAAAATCGCTCTTTTTATATGCAAGACGAAGAACAGATTCGAAAGTATATAATTAGTTTTCAATACGAAGAGGTTGAGAAATATATAATTCAAAATTTTAATAACATGAAAGAAGAAAAAATATCATCTTATGATTTAGTCAAAGGTGTCTGTCTTACCCTTAAGCAATTTTTATTTCGCTGCATAAGGGAAACCGGTCTTGAGGTGGAGCAGGTGCTGGAAAAAAATAAGGATTTTCTTCTTGAAGTCCCTGAATTGTATACAATAGAACAGTATCGGGATTGGATTTGCAGTCTCTATTATCTGATCTTAAAAGGGGTATCGCAGCATTCGAAAAAGAATGTAAGCCAGGTGGTAATGACAGCTGTCGTCTTTATCAGCACACATTATCATGAAGACTTAACTGTTGACCAGATATCAGCTTACGTGAGCAAATCTAAAAATTATTTTAGCTATTTGTTTAAGAAAGAAATGGAAGTGTCTTTTACAGAATACTTAAACAAATATCGTGTTGAACAGGCCTGTATACTTCTGGAGACAACATTGGATTTAACGGGAGAAATTGGTCAGAAGGTAGGTTATAAGGATGAAAGGTATTTTTCCTCTGTATTTAAAAAGATCGTAGGGATATCCCCCTTACAATATCGCAAAACCAGAGGTATAGAAGAGAAAAAATAAATTGAAATCGTAGAATATTCTAAAAAATCGTAGTTCTATGATCTGTAAGTATGGTAAAGCAGGTAGTATGATTAGACTATCAAATGTGACAGGAAACAAAACCAAATAAAAGGAGAGAATTGATATGAAAAAGAGAATATGTCAGGTAATACTTACAGGGCTAGCGGCTACAACCTTAATATTAAGCGGCTGTGGTGGAGGAAGCAATTCTTCAACTTCAGAAACTGTGAAAAAAGCAGATAGTAAAACAGATATAAAATTTTATGGGAAGGTTATCGAATATACATCCGGACCAAAGATGGTTGAGGCGCTAAAGGAACAGATGAAAGACAGCTGTAATATTGATGCAATTCAAGTAGATTGGAGTAATCTGGAGAAGGTAATCCGTACCGGTCTTGCTTCCGGGGAACCGTGTGATATATATAATTTCGGTACATACGATATGACTAGTTTTGCGGATGCCGCGGTAGATCTGACTCCTTATCTGAAAGAAGACCCAAAATGGATGGAAGCTATCGGTGAGGATGCTTTGAAGCCTGTAACCATAGACGGTAAGATTGTAGCAATTCCGTGGGAGTCTAATTTTACGGTAATTTTGGGAAATAAAACTTTGCTTGATAAGGCGGGAGTGGAGATACCGGAAAGATGGAATTATGATGAATTTAAAGCAGCATGTAAAAAATTGCAAGACAACGGAATCGCTCCATTTGGAAACTCTGCGGATTTACAGCATGGTGAATGGATGTTCCGCCCGGCAATGCTGACGCAGGTTCTGGATCAGAGTTCTTACGATGACTATGTAGCAAAGAATTTATCTTTTGCGAGTACCGAAGGAAGGAATGCCCTGGAGAATATTAAATCGTTATATGATGCTGGATATATGTATCCGGGTGAAGGAGCAGTTACAGTAAAAAGTGATGAATTGAAAGCTGCATTTGCCCAGGGGAAACTGGCTATGATGACAGATATTGGAGCAGGCGCAAAGGTAACGTCTGAGGAAATGAAGGAATCTGGTATAGATACAGTCGTTATCCCATGGCCAAGTGCTGGAAATACTCCGGCTTTGAATGGTGCAGGCAATTGCCTTTTTATTCCCAAGTCAAGTAAAAATATAGATAAAGCGGTAGAAGTGATTAAGACTTTTACTAATCCGGAGATTCAGGGAATCCATGCGGCAGAAGGTTATATTCCAATAAATAAAAATGTGGAAATCAGTGATGAATTTACTAAGGAACTGGTTAAACAGTCACTGACATGTGTACCCGATGTTGTGTGGCCCGCAGAAATGAATGACTACAGAATGAATAATTTGATACCTGATCTGATTTTAAACGGTGGAGTGGATACCGTTATTGATAATCTTGAGCAACAGCGTAAAAGTGCGCTGGCGAATAAGTAGTAATAAGATTTTCTGATGATAAGCAGGTGGTAGAGACTCTGCTGCCTGCTAAAATTGTGCAAAAAATGAGGTAATTGAATGGTGAAATGGATAAAGGGGTAGTGGTAAAATGAAGAAAAAAGGAAAAATAAATAAAAAAAGATTAACTGGCATTGTCTTTTTGTCTCCCGCTATGGTATTTATTTTGTTTGCAACAGTTGTTCCGTTTATATGGAATTTTCTCTTATCATTCCAGAAATGGGATGGATTTGGGGATAGTCAATTTCAGGGAATCAAAAATTATGCAACGGTATTTCAGGATCCGGCGGTTTTTAAAAGTATTGGAAATTCCGTATACTATGCTTTGGTATCCACATTTGGAGGTCTTATTGTTGGGATACTTCTTGCAACGCTGGTTTTTCGATTGTCAGGAAAGGAAGGCTCTTTTTTTCGGCTGATCCTGTTCAGCCCGGCCATGCTTCCTATTGCGGTGGTAGGGTTAATGTTTACATTCTTTTACAATCCTGAGATGGGTCTTTTGAATAATTTTCTGAAAGTGATTGGTCTGGGTGGTCTGCAGTGTGTATGGCTGCAAAATCAGTCTACGGCAATGCTGTGCATTATCTTTGTGGCGGTCTGGAAGAGTGCAGGCCAGGTCATGCTCTTATGTTTTGCTTCTATGCAGACAATACCAGAATCACTTTATGAATCATCAAAGCTGGACGGTGCCGGTTATTGGAAGCAGATTCGGTATATTACCCTGCCACTTATTAAACCTATGATTCTGCTGGCAACGATCAATACACTTGGGACACAATATAAATCTTATGATCTTATATTTACCATGACTCAGGGAGGGCCGGGAGATTTAACGACTACCGTGCCAATACGAATGACAAAAATGGCGTTCTCTTATGGAAAATTTGGAGAATCTGCTGCTGCAGGTGTGGTATTTACGGTTGTGGTGTTAGCCAGTATTCTGATAGTAAAGCTACTATTGAGGGGGGAAGAATATGAGTTCTAAAGCAGCGAAATCACAATTCAAAAAGCAGGCGGGACATTTGAAGCCGGGAGAACAGGTTTCCAAGTGGGTAATTCGGATCATTCTTCTGCTATTTGTATTAATTACAGTTTACCCTATGCTATTTGTGCTCTTAACTTCCGGAAAGACAACAAATGATTTTTATAATAATATCTGGGGATTTCCCAAATCAATTGAGTGGGCAAATTACAGCTATGCCTGGACAACTGCTGGAATTGGGAGATATTTTTTGTCCAGTATCATAGTTGCTGCATCTGTAGTGGTTGTGACTTTAATCTTGTCTTCTCTGGCGGGATATGCACTTACAAAATTGGATATACCCAAATCCGATACTATTATGATTGTAATATTTACGCTTACGATGCTTCCGTCAGAATCGGTATTGATGCCAATGTATCTCATGATTAGTAAAATCGGTATATTGGGTACGCATTTATCTTTAATTCTGCCCTATATAGGCTGGGGACTTGCTTTTGCAATTTATATTTATCGGAATTTTTTTAAAACGGTACCCACTGAAATTATAGAAGCAGCGAGAATTGACGGCTGTACTGAGTCAACAACGTTTCGAAAGGTTGTAATGCCAATGATGCTGCCTGCAACAGCTACGAATGCAATCTTCTGCTTTCTCAGCTGGTGGGGAGAGATGCTCTGGGCATCGGTAGACTTATCAACATCCAGCATAAAAACCCTGCCGCTTGGGATTACGGCGTTTGTTCAAAGTGCCGGAACTGACTGGGGTCCATTGAGCGCGGCAAGCTGCATTATACTTCTTCCGGTTATTTTCTTCTTTATATTTACTCAGAAATACTTCATTGCCGGATTAACAGGCGGAGCCGTAAAGGGCTAAGTGCGACACGAGGTCGCATAGATGAATGTTTGGATATGCTGAAACACTGATAAACACTGGTGATTCCAGTATATTATGAACCTCTTGTTCCGTCAAGAGTAACCTAGCAACAATGTAGGATTGGTGACAATCTTTCGTTAAGCTGTTGTGACAATGAATCCCTCTAATGCTGAAGGAGTGGTTGAAAGCGGGATTCATCTTTGAAGGAAGTCTGCATGAAACGAAAAAAGGAGCCGCGCAAGGCGGGATTATATCGCCGTGTATTGCAGGACTTGCGCTTAATGGATTAGGAAGCCGGTTGGAAAAGAAGATAAAGCCAGTGCACTACGTAAAAGGTAAGACCGTGTATTCAAAGATACATACCATTGCGTATGCGGATGATTTTGTGGTGACGGGTAAAAGCTGTGAACTGCTGGAGGAACAAATACTACCGGAAATAAGAGGATTCTTAGAAGAACGTGGATTGGAACTGTCACTGGAAAAGACAAAGATAACCCACATCAGCAAGGGATTTGACTTTCTGGGACAGGACATCCGAAAGTATAAAAAGAAGGTATTGATAAAACCGTCAAAGGGAAACGTTAAGAACCTCTTAGAACGGATCAGAGAGAAATACTTTCACCGGGAAGGAAACCGAAACTGGGCGGATGTTTGAAGGAATGTCAGGAAGAAAAGCATTAAACAATATATGGAAAGGATAAAAGGGAAAGTGCACCTTGTGTATGGAAGGTGTAGTGGTGGAAACCGGATGGAGAACACATCAAAATGGAAAAGGAAAGACAGAGATCGTCCATCCGGAATGCCACAGGAAACTACACCCAGAATTACAATTAACGTCATCGGTTTTAGTCCTACAAGGCTAAAGCTAACAATTGCTTGAGCGCAATACGGTGAAAATCGTACGTTGCGTTCTTAGGGGGGGTGAACTCCGGCGACGGAGGAGCCTACCCGATATAAGAAAGGTCAGGTGGTAAAATGAATCAACTTTTAATATACATAGCCCCGGATGGAAAAGATGATTGGGAAGGTACTTTGGAACGTCCTTTTGCATCGCTTTACAGATCTATACAGGAAGTTAGAAAAGAAGCCTCTTCAATAAGCTGTGCAAAAATTCAGATAAGAGGGGGCAGTTATTACCTGGAGAAACCGGTTTTGATAACTAAGGAAACCACAGGGGGCGGAGATATTCCACTTGTGATTGAGAACTATGATAATGAGAAGGTAATCATAACCGGGGCAGGTCCGATAGATTTGCAATGGGTCTGCTATCAGGATGGTATTTATCAGGCCAATATTGGACCGGGCAGAAAAATCGATGGTCTGTATGTTAATGGAAATCGGAAGATTATGGCCAGATATCCAAACTATGAAGAGGGGAAGGTGCTGGGGGGATTTGCTGAAGACGCGTTAAGCGAAGAGCGCACAGCTGGCTGGAAGAATCCAAGAGGCGGTTATATCCGGGCACTTCATCATGCGGAGTGGGGAGGCAACTCTTACCTTATAACAGGAAAGACGAAGGATAATCAATTATTATACGAGTGGGTAGGAGATAATAACCGGGGAAGCAGCATGCATGTTGTGAAACGTATGGTAGAGAATATATTCGAAGAACTGGATGCTCCGTGTGAATGGTATTATAACACGAACAGCGGGATTCTTTATTATTACCCTGAGAATGAGACGGAATTGTCCCAGGCAGAATGTGAGATAGTGACAACTGAGGAGTTTCTCCATATAAAAGGTAAATCATGGGATAAGCCTGTAGCCAATGTGCACATTCGTGGTATTCATTTTAATCGGACACATCGAACGATGTTTACCAGACCGTATGAGCGTCCATTAAGGGGGGACTGGGGGATTGTTCGCGGCGGTGCTGTATTTATGGAAAACGCAGAGAAGATCAGGATTGAGGACTGCACATTTGAAGATATGGGCGGCAACGCTATTATGATGTCCGGATACCAGAAGGATAATCAGGTGAGCAACTGCGATTTCTGCCACATTGGTGCAACCGGAGTGCTGATTGCCGGAAAGCTTTGTGCTGTCAGGAATGCCTCAACCTACGATGGAGAGAATCATCAGACAAAAATAAGAGACTTCTTACCGGGACCGGCATCTGAGGATTACCCCAGGGAAATTATGATATCAGACAACTATTTTTATGATATAGGTAATTATGAGAAACAGACTGCCGCAGTCTGCATGTCTATCAGCGAATCGGTATCCGTTTTAAAAAATACGGTACATCATACCTCGCGCGCAGGAATTAATGTTCATGACGGTACCTTCGGCGGACATGTAATTGAGGGAAATGATTTGTTCGATTGTGTAACAGAGACCGCAGACCACGGACCGATTAATTGTTGGGGAAGAGACCGTTACTGGTCGGTCCCCCAACATGATGCGATGGGATATTTCGGTAAGGATAAACGTGCATTTGCTCTTTTGGACGCATGGAAGACCACAGTGATACGCGGTAACCGGGTATATGCTACATATGCTTTTGGTATTGATATTGATGATGGTGCTTCAAATTATGATATCTGTAATAACTTATGTATCGGTGTGGGGATTAAGCTCAGGGACGGATTTGACAGAAGGGTTCATAACAACGTTTTGATAGGATCCAATTTTGAGCATCATATGAGTTTTGCGTACAATCATGATTTGATTTACTGTAATATTGTCTGTTCTCCGAAAATCTGTAATAACGTGTGTATTAATGAGGAAGCTACGACGTTTTATTCATTTAATACCTATTGGAATATGGGGCATGAAATAAAAAATCTGCCTCAGCCGGATTATAAATCCATTATTTCAGATCCCGGGTTCGTAAATTTTAAAGAAGGAAATTATGAAATAAGTGGGGATTCCCATGCATTGTCGCAGGGATTTCTTAAATTCCCCATGTCTGATAAGGATTTTGGCAGGGTAGATTGCCCCAAACCACCTGCTTTTGTATACGTTGAGGGAGTGGAGGAGGAGGAAACGGAGCAGTTTTATGATGTCCGGTTATCTAACATTACAGGAGAGGGGATGCGGTCAGCTGCAGGACTCCCGGATTTGTATGGAGTGTTCATATTGGACAGAGACGTTTTGGGGATCTTCTGTAAACTCGGACTTCCAATCGGAGTAGGAGATGTAATACGCAAAATTGAAGGGAAAGAGATACAATGCATTCAAGATTTCAGGAAGGCTTTTGGTGAAATTCCATTAAATATTCCGGTGAGGATTGAAATATATCGAAGCCAGAAACCAATGATATTGACGTTTATCAAGCAGACAGAGGATTATACTTCAATCACAGACGCAGCCAGGCGGGAATGGTATGAAGGGAAGGTGTAAAAGGATGAGAGGGAAATGGAAAAAGTGGTGCAGTATAGTTATTGCGATGGTTCTGATTATGCCTGCAGGCTTTGTGATAAATAGGGACGGTGGTATGCTTAAGGCTCATGCAACGGAAAAAGAAAATACAGAAAATTATCTGTTTTCCAATGAGGATGCATTACAACTGGATAACTGGTTAGATATTCAAAATAAGGAACAGGTAAGTATTATAGAAGATGTTCTGCAAATAAAATCAAATCAGAATGTGCAGATTTCTCCTGATATTCAGACTGTGGGAGCAATTTTATTCTCATATGATTTCAAGATTAATTCCGGTTCACTGGGACTCCAGTTTAACATGAAGGAAACTGGAAAAAATAATTGGGATACGGCCGGTTATCTGATGAATATCAGCCAAAGCGGGCATGTAGATTTCCTTGTATCTGACGGAACCAGAAAAATGACAATAGGAACCGGAGAAGTCAATGATTTCAAGAAAAATGATTTCAACCACGTAGAAATAAATTATCTGGAAAGTGGAAATATAGAAATTTCTTTTAATAATCGAGCACAGGCGCTGATTGCGGTTACGGATGCCACACAAACCTATGGATACTTTGGAATTGCTGCAATGGGAAATAAACCCGATGCTGAAATTATGAACTTTCAGGTTATTGGCACGAAGATGGAGGAGCCAGAAGCTGAGGTTGTATTCTCGGATGATTTTTCCGGAGATTTGTCACAATGGAAGCTTCTCAAAAACATGCCTGAGATTATTGAAGGTCGAATGAAAGTAATAGATGGAAAAACCATGCAGATAACCACGGCAGATGAAAAGTACTATATAGAAGGAGATGCCGAATATGAGTTTGATATTGATTCTTTTGCAAATGGTGCAGCCGGTGTCCAATTCAACTCTGCAGGCCGCATCAGCGCAGGATCATATGACCAGAGCTGTTATTATATTAATGTAAGAAAAAATGTAATTCAATACTGCAAGGATAATGTATATAGAACTGTGGAGATACCTTCCGGAATTGACACCGGTAAAGAAGTACATGTCAGGATTACTTATAAAAAAGAATCCGGGCAAATACAGGTATACTTAAATGATATCCATGCACTTACCTGGCAAGACGGTGATTATAAGGGAGGATATTTTGGATTCATAAGTATGGGAACAAAAGCTTCTTTTGATAATATAGTCGTGAAAGGAAAGTTAAGAGATATGGGTGAACTTGAATTTGATAAGATTGTAAAGCGTACTTCCATTATCTACAAGCCGCTAAGAGATCAGGAGCAGATAAAATTTCCCGGTATACCTGATCAGTATGATATAGAAATTCTTACTTCCAGTCCAGAGGGGTATATTGGGAATGATGGAACTATTCTGAAACGCCCTTTGACTGAAGAGGGTGAGCAAGACATTGATATCACCTTCCGGCTTACAGATACACTCAATAGTGAGAATGATTTGATAAGAACCCTATCGGTACCTTTATCTCCGGTATATACAGCACCGAATGCGTCAGAAGACGAGGTAAAAGCAGATAGAAAACGCTTTGAGAGACAAAAATATGGATTGTTTGTACACTATGTTGCAGGATTAACGAGAGACACAAATGGAAATACAGTAAACGATATTGATGTACTTGCAGAGGATTTTGATGCAGCGCAGTTTGCCAAGGATGTACATGATATGGGGTTTGAGTATGTTATTTTTACGGTGGCTCATTCCCAACAGCGAAATTTATATCCAAGTAAAACAATGAAACGTTGGAGGGATGACCGTAGAACTGCCGGAGGTGTAAAAACTTATACGGATGAAGTTGATGTTATCGATGAGTTGTATCAGGAATTAAAACCCTATGGGATCGATCTGCATCTTTATCTGTGTGAATTGGATGGATTATACTGGAATGCAGAGGACCGTGAAAATACGGGTTGGGATGACTGCGGGGGGAACATAGACGGAGACCATGAAAGGTACAATCAGTTTCAACAGGAAATTGCAGATGAAATGGCACAGCGTTATGCTGGTAAAATAAAAGGGTTTTGGTTTGACGGATATTTTATTCATGGACCTGCCGGGACAACCGGACCAATCCATGGAGTAATTGATCAGGAGGAGTACCGAAAGTCACTTTTGGCATACGATCCGGGACTTGCTTTAGTAGGAAATATAGGTGGAAACAGACAGAAGGATCCATACCCGGAGTGGACATCCCTGGATTATCGTTGTCAGGAACTATATAATTTTGGGGATACCTATTACAATCCTGAAGCAACAGAAGATAATGGTAGAACCTGGACCTTAAATGAACACCAGGCAGCCCAGGTGGTTACCCAGGGAAAGAATTGGTGGGCAGTAAATAAGAATAATAACCTGCGTGTTACCAAGGAAAATTTATTCTTATATATTGTTGGAGCTGCTTCAGTGTCTAAATCAGGCGGTGCCGCTCTTTCAATGGGAGTATTTCCAGGAAGTACAGATGAGCAGACAAATGGAACACTATGGGAAGGAAATACACTCCGGGAGTTCATAACGTTGAATGAACAGTATCTCAAACCCATTGCGGAATCTGTCATTAATACAAATGCAGGACAGGCATATAAAACAAAAAATAATTCCTGGCTTGCAAACGAAGATTGGGGTGTTTCTACAGAGTCAGAGGATGGAAAATTTGTGTATCTCCACATCATCACTCCTCCTGAAAACAGTAATCACATTCAGCTGCCTGATACAGAGGACAGAAGCATATTGGGTGGAAAAGCGGAGTTATTAAAATATGATGGAACAAGAAAGGATGTGGAATTTGAGAAGAATGCAGATGGATATCAAATCACACTGCCGAATGGTGAAACATGGCACAAGTTGGATACAGTCGTAAAGGTAGAGCGGGTGAAGCCGGCTGATCCGGACAACATTATGGAGGTACCGGGAATCAGTGATGAATGGACGGTACAGGGGAATTGGACAAAACAGAATGAAATTGGAAACGTGATGTCAAGCAGGAATGACAGTCGTGAAACGCAGGAAGCAGGAGCGGGTCTGACATATAGTTTTGATGGTGACCAGATAGAAGTCTGGGGAAATAAAGCCCCCAATTATGGTAGCATGGAGATTCTCATAGATGGGGTAACTGCTGCGATTATTGATTGCAGTGATGCAAAAATTCAAAGAGATATATTACTATTCAAAAGTGATAAGCTGGATGGTGAAAGCCATACGCTAAGCATTAAGAATACAGATTCCCTTACGATCGCTGTGTATAGGCTTAAAATTCGAAAATTTCCTGAAACAAATATCCAGTTGGATATAAAACAACCATAGAGTTAATTTTAATATAGCAATTGATATTACCCTTGAATCCAACATTTTTATAAAATGATGGATTCAAGGGTAATGTTAATTATACAATATATAATAACATGCCATATTCCAGGTTTATAACGACAGATAATATGAATACATCCTCGATGATATTGAGAAATTATTTTTAGGTATTCGCTAGGAGAGAGGAAGCGGAAGAAACATGTCTGTTTTTCAAAGTTTCAACCCCTAGGGGGGCTTGAAGGGACAGAATAGATCATGTTATCATACGAGAGAATTATAAAAATGGAGGATTACAAATGAAAAAGAAATGCAAAAAAATTGCAGCGATTCTGGCATGTGCAGCATTGACCATGGCGGTATTAGCCGGATGTGGGAAGAGTACTGCATCACTGGAAACTACGTCTCAGCAACAGAAAGACGAAGAAAAAAGTACGGGTGAGGCACCAGCAAGTGAGTCTGAAAATGAGTCAGTAAGCGAGGCAGCACAAAGCAGAGCTGGTACAGACAGTCTGGTTGTGGCGATGACAAAGGATCAGAGCACAATTACCCCTTTCACTTATATTAATGGAACACCGGGATTTGATGTCATGAGATTTATGTATGACAGTCTCTTTACGATCAATCAGGAGAATGAAGCAGTACCCTGGATGGTGGATGATTCCTACGAAGTAAGTGAAGATTATAAAACCTATAAGGCAACGCTTTTGGAAGGGCAGAAGTGGCATGATGGAAAACCTGTTACAGCAGATGATGTGAAGTTTACCTTTGAATATGTGCTGACGCAGACCCTGGGAAGATGGATTACGATTGCATCCCAGGTGGAATCCATAGAAGTGAATGGGAATGATATAACATTTACCTTAACTAATCCGAATCCTGATTTTATCCGCTCAGGGCTGGCTGATATGCGAATTGTTGCCAAGCATATGTATGAAGGGGTAACTGATGGCACAACTGTGGAGAACATGGGAAGTGGTGCTTATAAAATGTCTGAATATAAGCCGGAACAGTATTATACACTGGAAGCTCAGGAAGATTATTTTAAAGGAACGCCAAAAGTAAAGACCATTCAGATGCCTGTTATTGCAGATGGCGCTGCGAGGCAGCAGTCTCTGATTTCAGGTGAAATTGCGGCATATACAGGAAGTATTACGCCTGAAATGATTGATACCTATGAAGCGGCAGAAAACATTAAATTGATTGAAACGGAAGGTTATGCGTCTGCCCTCCTTTTATTTAATTGTGAAAGAGCGCCATTTAACGAAGCTAGTTTCAGAAAAGCACTTACATATGCGATTAATTTGGACGAAATTATAGACCAGGTATGTCTGGGCAGAGCACAGAAAGGAACAGCGGGATATATAAAGAGCGGTCTGAAAGAGTATACAGAAGGACTGGACTATGAATTCAATGTTACGAAAGCAGAACAGATGCTGGATGAACTGGGATATACTGAAAAAGACAGTGATGGAATGCGTCTTACAAAAGAAGGTGAGAAGATGGATCTGGAACTGCTTGTGCAGTCCGGTAATACGCTTCGCATGCGAACGGCTGAACTTCTGGCAGCGCAACTTGCCAAGGCAGGAGTCAGAGTGACCGTGAACTCTATGGAATCTCAGACCGTGGATGAAAAGGTATGGCCGGAATTCGATGTATCAAAGGGCCGTGATTATGACATGGCTATGTGGGGCTGGTCAGCGCCTGTTATTCAGAAAGCAGGCAGTATTCTCACCTCCTGTTACAGCGATTTTGTAGAGGGAGGAGATAATCTGGGAGGATATAAGAGTGAGGCTTTTGATACTCTGGCGGCACAATATCTGAAGAGTGCGGATGTAAATGAAAGACTGAATCTTTCACATGAAATGCAGAAACTGGCGGCTGAGGAAGCTCCCTTTGTAACGCTCTTCTTTGAAGATACAATCAGTGCTGTAAATACATCTTTATATGATGGATGGGTATCAGCAAAAGGAACCTATGCTTTTAATACATTCTCTTTCCTGCCCCAGGAAAAATAACAAATGCAAATAAAGATACACAATGGCATTGGACTGCTGTTGTGTATTTTTCACACAGGAGAAAATATTGAAATATCGTATAACACATTACATAGTTTTACTGGCGGCAGTGGTCATATTGAACTTTTTTCTGCCAAGGATGCTGCCGGGGTCACCCATCGCTCAGCTGGCGGGTGAAGAAGTGGGCAGTATGACACAGAGCGAAAGAGATCGGATCCTATCAGCCTATGACTTGGATAAGCCGCTGACAGTGCAGTTTTTTACCTATATCAGGAATATTATAACACTGGATTGGGGGATTTCTTTCTCAAAAAAGCAACCGATCACTGATTTATTGAAGGCAGCAATCCCCTGGACACTTTTGCTGGTTGGCTGTAACTTGATTCTCTCTACTATTTTGGGAACGTTTTTAGGTGCACTATCTGCCGTTTTGAGGAAGAAGAAGAAAGACATGAAGCTGATGCTTTTGGTGATATTGTGCAGTTCCCTTCCTGCTTTCTGGATAGGTATGATTTTCATTTCCGTTTTCAGTGTAGGCCTTGGGTATTTTCCTGTCTATGGCGCCTATTCTATGTTTAGCGGACTGGAAGGGTGGGCATATGCCAAAGATGTATTTGAACACCTGGTACTTCCGGTTACGACTATGACTATCGTTTCCATTTCGGTCTTTTTCACCACGTCAAGATATAGCGTTTTGGAGACGATTCATCAGGATTATGTATTTATGGCAAAGGTAAGGGGAATTCCCAAAAAAAGAGTGCGTTTTTGCTATATGATGAGAAATGCTCTGATTCCGGTATTTACCGTTTTTATGATGGAGCTTGGGAGCGTTTTAAGCGGTTCCGTCGTGATCGAGAGTGTCTTTGCATATCCGGGCCTTGGCAATCTTCTGTATAATGCTGTTTTATCCAGGGATTATCCGCTGATGCAGTATGGTTTTCTGGTTTCCTCATTTATGGTAATTGCAGCCTCTTTGTTGACGGATATTTTATATTCCAGAATTGATCCCAGGATGGTAGATGAAAATGAAGAATAGAAAATTATTTATAACAGGCATAGCTATTGTGGTATTTTTCCTGCTTCTGGCAGTATTTGCTCCGGTGCTGGCACCTCATGAGCCGGATGAAATAGTCGGACAATCCTTTCAGGCACCCAATGGAGATCATCTGCTGGGGACAAATGATATTGGACAGGATGTATTGACGGAGCTGCTTTATGGAGCAAGATATTCCATTGCCATCGGATTTCTGGCTATGGCTATCTCTGTGGTGATTGCCTTGACTTTTGGAATTATATCAGGATGGTGCGGGGGCTGGCTGGATAGTATTCTGATGAAAATTACGACTTTTTTTCTGACTATTCCTTACCTGCCCCTGGTGATACTTCTTGCAGCTTTATTAAAAGGCGGATTGATTACCACTGCCCTCATTTTGGGAGTCACATCCTGGGCGGAAATGGCTAAGGTAGTGCGTTCCCAGGTCTTGAAGATCAAGAAGCAGGAATATATCCAGGCCATTCAGGCAATGGGGGCAAAAGATGGATATGTTATGACCAGACACATTTTGCCGGAACTTTTATCCTTTATTGCTTACCATATGATCATTCGGTTCAAATCTTCCATATTGGCAGAGTCATCATTAAGCTTTCTGGGACTTGGGTCTGCAGTTGTAAAAAGCTGGGGTTCTATGCTGTATTATGCACAGGCTAAAAACGCTTTTCTGACAGCAAGCTGGAGGTGGCTTGTACTTCCACCGGGATTTATGATTGTAGCTCTGATCTTTAGCCTGATGCTGATTGGATATAGTATAGAGGGAAAAGTAAATCCCGGAAGGGAGGCTTAGTATGGAAAGAACAATATTAGAAGCAAAAAATCTTACGGTTGGTTACGCCAGCAACGCCAGACCAGCAGTGGCAGGGCTTGATTTTACTCTTGGGGAAGGAGAAACATTGTGCCTGCATGGACAGTCAGGATGTGGTAAAAGCTCTGTTGTATGGGCAGTTATGGGGATGATGGAGGCTTTAGGGGGATATGTACAGGGGAGTCTGCGTTATAGAGAAAATGAACTGATCGGTTTATCGGAGAAAAAATATGATAGTATCCGTTGGAAAGAAATTGCGCTGGTACCCCAGTCTTCCATGTCATCCTTTAATCCAGTGTATAGAATTGGGAAAACTTTAGATGAAATGCTGTGTCTTCAAAATCAGATAAAGGAAAAAAATGAGCGCAGGGATATCTGCATGGAATTAATGGAACTTGTCCGGCTTTCACCCAACATACTGGATTCTTATCCCCATGAACTGAGCGGGGGTATGCGCCAGAGAGCGGCAATTGCTTTAGCCATACTTTTACATCCCCGGATCTTGATTCTGGATGAGGCAACTACAGGACTGGATGTACTTGTAGAAGCGGATATTTTATGGATGCTGAAAAAGCTGAGGATGCAAAAAAATATGTCCATGCTGTTTATCAGCCATGACACAAGGATTGCCAATGCTTTCTGTGACAGGAGGATTGAATTTTGAACATGGTACTGGAAGTGAAGGATGTTTCTAAGACATATAAAGTAAGACAGAGAAGCAAGAAAAAGGAAACAAAAGCGGTGAGGGGCGTTTCTTTCGATTTGCCTGAGGGAGAACGGCTGGGAATTATCGGAGCCAGTGGATGTGGGAAGAGCACACTTTTAAAATTGGTTCTGCAAAGCCTGAAGCCCGATGGGGGAGTTATCAGAAGAAACGGAAGGGTGGGATTTGTATCCCAGGATCCATACAGTTCACTCTGTAAAAGGCTGTCTGTGGAAAACTGTATTGGAGAGCCCCTGCTGTTTACCGGACTGGCAAAGAATATGGAACAATGCAAAACGGCAGTTTGGCAAGTAATGAAAGATGTGCATTTGGATTACGAAACTTATGCAAAGAGACATCCCCATCAATTAAGCGGTGGAGAGCGTCAGAGAGTATGTATCGCAAGGGCACTTATTTTGCAGCCGGATGTTCTGATTCTCGATGAACCAACATCCATGCTGGATTATCAGGTAAAGGCAAGCCTGGGAGAAACCATATATTCTGTCTCAGCAGAGAGAAAAATGGCAATTTTGCTGGTCACGCATGATATTGAATTTGCCCGTAATCTGTGCGACAGAATATTGGTGATGAAATCCGGTGAAATCATTGAGTCCGGCAATACAGAGGCAATCTGGAAGAATCCAGAAAATGCATATACAAAAAAACTCTTTTTTGCGGCAACAGACCTGGAGAGCTATTGGCAGTTAAAAGACAGAATTCCAAGCCTGACACTGGATGAGTCATTATAAAATCCATGGTCTGCATGTTCATGAATATAGGATTCTATAATGGGAAGCCATGTTTCTGATGCTTCTGGTATAGACATGTAATACCCGGTCAGCCGTAGTATGGCTTCGTTAATAGGCTCTCTGTGATTCCAGGAGCATACGACGTGAGTAAGTTCAGGGTTATATCCCATGGAACGCAGCAGGTTTAGAGGATAGGTGATATGATTGCTGCCACTGTGAGAAAGGGAATGACCCAGAAGCCGGTGGTTAAGGGAGTCCGCTGATGGGGCGTCAGGATTGGGCATGGGATCAATTCCAATGTAAATACAGAAACGGCTGCATACAGAAATCATTTTAAGCAGTGCATCCGGGTGATATAGTCCTGGCGCAAGGCTTGCCAGAACGATGTCAAACTTACGGGAGCCAAAATCATAGGAACAGAAATCACCCTTTAATATATCGAAATTATTCTGGTCTTGTGAATGCATTTTTTGACAAAGAATGCGGTTCATGGAGTCTGAGATGTCCATGGCAGTTACATGGCTGCAGAACCTGGAGAGGGGAAGCGTGTAGGAACCGGTGCCGCTGCCGATATCAAGAACATTGTATTCGTGATTTAAGAGGCCCTTTGAAGAGAGCAGATCCAGTACGGCAGTGACACGCCTGGTACTGCTGCCCATGGTTTGGTCGTAATATTTGGCGGAAGCGTTCCAGCAGATGCTTTCATCTGTGAAGGTTTTTCGAAAGAGGGATTGTTTTGCCGCATCTTTCCAAAGGGATATCCAATGTGAAGAAGAAGTATTCATAGTTGATAAAGTCCTTTTTATGTTTTAAAAAATTATAGCATGTAAATGGAAATAAAATGAAGCCCCTGGTGGGGATAAGTTTAAAACAAAAAGCGTTTTAAACTTTCTATAGTGCAATACCGCAGAATTGTCTGCGGTATGCAGGGGTATAAAAATGGAGGTAATATAAATGGGTAACAGGATATTATTATTAGGAGTATATGGAATGGAAATGGTTGAATGCGGCGGCGTCCTCTGCAAAAATGCGAGGAATGGGGGAGTTTCCCACGCAAGTATTATGTTCGCAGGGGAGAAGATGAGGGAAGGGCTTGAAAAGGCTTCTGAAATTTTAAATACAAGTATAGAATATCTGGGTATGGATTCCGGTGAATTAAGCGGTACCCTGGAAGAAAAGCTGCAAATCGTAAAAGTGATCCGTTCTTTTAGGCCTGACATCATAATCACTCAGGATCCGGAGCATTGCGTAAGTGACCTGGATCCGGGCAGGAGGCCGGCAATGACCGTACTGCTGGAAGGAATTGCACTTGCCGGAAGAGCATATGCACTTGATAAACTGCCGGGATTGGAGCCTTGCAGATGTAATAATATTTATTACATGACACCGGAAAATCCAAACTGCCTTGTTGATATTTTTGATGTGTGGGATGAAAAATGCCAGGCGATGGATTCTCTGGAGTCTCAGATTCTGTTTATCGGCGAGCTGACCAGTGAAGAAAAAAAGGCACAGTATGCAAAATTCATACCAGGGCTCAATGGGCTGCAGTCACCATTGGAGCAGGGGACACAGATGAAGCGTCTTATGGATACGGCTTATCATCTCTACCAGGGGTCTACGGGACATAATGATGTGTTTTTATCAGAATGTTATAGAAAAGAAGGGATGTTTGTATTAGAGGAGCTGTTTTGAGAGAATAGACCGTTATATATTTATGTTACCGTCAGCTATGGCTGGCGGTTTTAAATTTAATAATGTTTGCAACCCCAAATACAGGATAATTAGTTAAATCCAGCAGAGTATCATAATAAAATCCTAAACTCGTAAAAAAGTTCTAAATCATTTAAGTACATAATGAAATATTGAAAAATATAAGAAAGATAATACTAAATGATTTAAAAAGCTTGATGATATAATGTTCACAAGGCGGATCTTAGATTATAAAATTAAATAAAGGAAGTACTTCTACTTCATTTATGTACATCAAGAACAGGAGAAAACTATGGCAGGAAAGAGGAAAGGAAAAAAATTGTGTGCTTTGGTGTTGACAGCAGCAATGGCGGGCAGTGTTTTGCCGGCAAGCCAGGCTATGGAGGTTTTGGCTAAAGAACCGGAAAGAAAAACATATGAACCAAGTTGGGAGTCTGTGGAGCAGGTTACCACGGCGCCTGAATGGTTCCAGGATGCAAAATTCGGCATTTATTTTCACTGGGGAGCATTTACCACGCCGGAGCGTGTGGATGAATGGTATGGACAGCATATGTACAACGGATCTGGAGCAGCTCATGATTATCATGTAAACACCTATGGATGGCCATCAGAATGGCCGTACCATAACTTTATTCTGGGAGCAGAGGATAAGGCTGGAAATTGGGTGCAGTTTGCACCGAAATTAACAGCAGATTATGCCCAGGGAAATGAGGGAGGAAAGTTTGATCCAAATGCATGGGCAAAATTATTCAAGGATGCAGGAGCAAAGTTTGCAGGACCCGTTATGGAGCATCATGACGGATATTCTATGTGGGACAGTGATGTAAACCCCTGGAATTCTGTGGATCTTGGTCCAAAGCTGGATTTGGCAGAACTTTTCGTAGATGCAATTCGTGGTGAGGACCTGAAGGTTTTGTCAGCCATGCATCATGCTTATAATGTCACCGGGGGATTTTACGATTCTGCCTGGGATGAAAAGCCATGGGAGACACCTGTAGAGGGAATGACAGCGGAGGATATGAAAAAACTATATGGCCAGTTCTCAACCGTGGAAGAAAGAGATGAATACTGGCTGGCTAAATTAAAGGAAGTAATTGATAAATATGACCCTGATATTATCTGGCAGGATTTTCAGGTTGGTTTACTAAGCGAAGAGTCAAGGCTTGAATTTCTTTCATATTTCTATAATAAAGATGTGGTAGAAAATGGAGATGGTGTTGTAGCTACATATAAATATAATCATGAAGTAAATGACGGATTTACGGAAGCGAGTGCAGTGCCGGATTATGAACGGGGCGGTCCGGGTGGAATGAGGGATTTTTATTGGCTGACAGATGATTCCGTAAGCCAGGGGACCTGGAGTTATACAGACGGTATGCAATATTACAGTGCTAAAACCCTGATTAATGCTCTTGCAGATAAAATCAGTAAGAACGGAAATCTTCTGCTTAATATTTCACCCAGAGCGGACGGATCTATTCCGCAAGGGCAGCAGGATGTTCTGCTGGAAATTGGTGACTGGCTGGAGCGATATGGCGAAGCCGTTTACAGTACAAGGGCATGGTCCGTTTATGGGGAAGGTCCAACTGTGATGGGAGGCGGCGTGTGGCAGACTCCTGTTTCAGGAACCAGTAATGATATCCGGTTTACACGAAGCAAGGATAATACCACCCTGTACGCGATTGCCCTTGGTAATCCGGATAACAAAATCTTGGATATTAAAACTTTAAAAAATAATGTTTTAGATGTATCAGCAGTTTTAGGAGTATATATGGCGGATGGAACGGAGACACCGCTTGCATATACCCAGGATGAAGCGGGATTTCATATCACATTGCCGGAGACGCAGGATTCTATTGATGCCAATGGAAGGGCAGTAAAAATTGTATTTAATGAAACGATTCCGGATATTCAGGGAGTTACTTTATGGTCCGAAAATGATTTTAAAGGAACGGCAGCTTCTCTTGTGCCTGGAGTCTACAATGCCGCTGATTTACAGGCTGCTGGCGTGACTACTGACACAACGTCTTCCATTCAGATTCCGGAAGGCTACACAGCCTATATATATGACGAAGGAGAGCCTGCTGGAGCGTATGGCGTGCTGGATCAGGATGCCAGTGATTTGGGGGCATGGAACGATAAAATTGCTGCAGTGAAGATCATAAAGAACACAGAGATTCCAGAATCAATTGAACCAGAGGAAGGAAAGGCTTATCAGTTACAGTTGAGAAACAATCCGGATTTTGTACTGGCATATGCCACGGATGCAGAAAATAATGGAAATGTACAGATAGCGTCTAAAGACGATACAGCAGAAAATCAAAAATGGATTTTTACACCGGTAGGAGACAGTTATAAAATCAGTCCGGCAGCCAATACAGATTTATGCATTGATATTGATGGCGGAAACTATCAAAATGGATCAAATCTTTTGCTGTGGGAGTACGGAGATGGTGCGGACAATCGCCATTGGAAGCTGGAACCCACAGGGGGCGGATACTATTCTATTCATTCCAAAGGAAACAGCGGATTCTGTATAGACGAAGCAGCAGTCTCTCCGGAAGATGGTGGAAATGTACAATTATGGAATTATGAATATGGGGACAGACAGCAGTGGATATTAAAAGAAGTTACCCAGGAAACGGAAGGTGTTGACACCACAAGCCTGGAACTTGCAATTGCCATGGCAGAGAAGATGGCAGCGGAGCAGGCAGAAAAGGGAAGCTATACGAAGGAAAGCTGGGCGGCTGTGCAGAAATCTTTAGATGCTGCAAAAGCATTACTGGAATCAGATCTAACCCAGGAACAGGCAGATGAAGCTTTTATTTCCCTGATTACCGCGTGTAATTTGCTGGAGAACAGCACGCAGAAAGTAGGACTGGAAGCTGCAATAAAAGGAACAGAAGCGATTCTGGATGATACGCAGAACCTGGAAAAGTATACGGTTGAAAGTGTAGAAGCAGTGAAAACAGCGCTTGCAGAAGCCAGACTGGTGTATGAAAACATTGCGGCAGACCAGGGAACCATAAATTCAGCTACAACAAACCTTCTGACTGCCGTAACATGCCTTCTGGCAGAACAGGACAGCACAAGACTGGATATCCTGATTCAGACAGCAGAAAAACTGATTAAAAATGAAGAGCAATATACACCATCCAGTGTGCAGCGCTTAAAGGAAGCACTGGATCGTGCAAAAGCAGTACGTGATAACACACAGGCAAGTGAACAGGAAATCAGTGATGCCTACAACCTTCTTGCAGAGTCTATGACCGGACTTGTGAGAAAAGCCAATAAAACAGAACTCAGGAATGCCCTGGACAAGGCAGCGGAAATTCTGGCAAAACCCGAAAAATATGTGGAAAGCACTATAAGTGGATTGGCAGATGTAAAGGCAGAAGCCCAGGCAGTATATGAAGATGGGGAAGCAGATGCCGACACCACCGGGGAAGAGCTGAAGAAGCTGATTGCAGAGATTCTGAAGGCCCGCCTTCTTGGTGACGTGGATCTGAACGGCATCGTTGATACTCAGGATGCCGCAGAACTGCTGGAGTACAATGCAGAATTAAAAGAGCTGAGCCGGGAACAGGCAGAAGCAGGAGATGTAAACCGGGATGCCGCAACTGACAGCAGTGACGCATCGGCAATTCTTCAGTATGCAGCTGAGAAAATCAGTGAATTTTAAGTCATAAAGAAAAATAATAAAAAGCCCGGGAGTGCTGAAAGAGAATCAAATCAATCCTTCAGTACCCGGGGCTTTTTTCAATTTTCAAACTTTTTAACCAGCCGAATCAACAAATCCATAGCTGGTGTAACCCACTTATTCTTGTGATAAGCACAAACAGCAGTAATCTCAGGAGTTTCCATGGATGTTATGACCTCCTGCAGGATTCCCTGCTTTAATTCCTTTGCAACCGCAAAACGGGGAAGGCAGGCAATGCCAAGATTGCTCTGTATACACCGTTTGATTGCCTCTAAGCTGCCAATCTCCATTTCACCATTGAGAACAATGTCCATAACAGACAGATAGTGAACAAAACGTTTGTGATAAATGCTGTTTTTATCCACAGTCAGCAGACAGCTTTTCTTGCGCTGGTGCCTGTCTGTAAAATTCAGTTCATCTCCGGTAAGCATGGGGCTTGCAACAAGAACAAGCGGATAAGAGGTTAAGCGCTCTATCACAGCAAAAGAACCGTAGCCATCTACATCATAATGAATGCCCATATCAACCCCGCCACTTAATACCTGCTCCCGAATCAAATAACAATTCGATAGCTGCAAAGAAAGTCTGACGTTAGGTGCTTGCTGCCGAAACTGCTCTATAACAGGCTGCATTTTATAATTTAATAGAGTTTCAGGAAGTGCAACATTTAGATTTCCTGTTAATTCACGATCCTTTCTTCCATAATTCTCCATCTGTTCAACCGCGTCCAGTACAGTGTCCACATAGGGAAGTAACTCCTTGCCAGCCTGTGTTAAAACCATTCTGCGTCCGATTTTGTCAAATAACTTGACAGACAACTCTTGTTCTAAAATCTATATCTGCAAAGTAACCGTTGATTGGGCATAGTTAAGCTGCTCGGCTGCCTTTTGAAAGCTTCCGGCCTCTAAAATGGTGCGTAATGTTTGCAGATATTTAAGTTCCATAAAAAGTCCTCCGGGTATATAGTTCAGAATTATCGAATTTAATATTTTGTTATTTCTATTTTACTGAATTGTTTCTAGCTGATATTATAAAATAGATAGATAAAAAGGTCAAGGAGGAGGTTACTGCCGCTCCAGACAGTTTCAGCTTACGGAATGAGAAAGGATAAAAGATGATTACAGCAGAAGAGCTTGTAAATCAAGCTATAAATCTGGGATATGACAAATGTGGAATTATCCCTTTGGATGCATTAAGCGGATATACGGAGAAATTGACAAAGCGAATTCTCAGGTTTCCAGAGACAACGGGCAGATATCAAAAGCTTTTTCAGCTGGCGAATCCTAAAGAAAGTTTTCCTTGGGCAAAAGCGGTAGTAGTTTGTTCATTTTATTATGGTAAATACCGGATTCCGCAAAATTTGCAAGGATATATTGCCAGATATTATTTGACGGACAGCAGAAAAAATACATTGACGGAAGGGTATCAGACAAGTGTGGATTTTGAGGGTTTTTTATGCAGCCAGGGCTTTCAAATTGCATTTGATCGTGATTTTGGGATTGTTCCGCTGAGGTGGGCGGCAGTGGAAGCAGGACTTGGCATCTTCCGTAAGAACAACTTCTTTTACACTGAAAAAGGTTCCTGGCAACATATAGAAGCATTTTTAATTGACCAGCCATTGGTTTATCAAAACACCCACAGCCTGCGCCCTTGCTCAGACGCCTGTACACTTTGTGCCACAGCCTGTCTAACTGCATCTCTGTGTGCACCTTATGCAATGAACCGTAATACTTGTATATCTGATCTAACCACATGGAGTGGCTGGGATTTAGACAAAGAGCCTCTGAACAAAACGATGGGAGATTGGATCTACGGCTGTGATGCGTGTCAGGATATCTGTCCTTATAACAAGCATGCATGGACAGGAGAAAAAGAAAGTAAAAGCCTGGAAATGATTGCACCGGAGATTTCACTTATAAAGCTCATAGAAGCTGAATATTCATGGCTGGAGGAAGTGTTAAATCCCCTTTTGTGGTATATCCCGAAGAATAAATGCTGGCGCTATAAAACAAATGCATTGAACGCAATGAGAAATAGTTGGAAGCCAGAATATATGCCCGCTGTACGCAGGGCATGTCAAGACGAAAAAGCCCAGGTCAGACGAATGGCAAGGTGGGTACTTGTTCAGGTAAAGCCTGTTGACTGACTTATATTAATACAGCACGCTATTGCGTGCTGTATTTTTTGCGGAAAGCCGCAGGAGTAAGATGGTACTTGCGCTTAAAAGATCTGATAAAATAAGAATGATTTTCAAATCCAACCCGTTCTGAGATGCTGAGAATAGCCTGGTTTGTAGTCAGAAGTAATTCAGAAGCCACATTTAAACGGTAATTGTTTAAATATGTAATGAATGAGGTATCGGTGTTACTTTTAAAGAACTTCATAAAATGTGAGGCACTGTAATTCAGGAGCCGGGACACTTCTTCAAGTGTGATGTTCCGAAAATAGTTAGCTTCAATATAAGCGATTACTATTTTCAGCTTTTTCATTTCCGGAGTCGAGGTAATAGAGAGATCTTGTGTGACCAACAAGCGGTTTGTTACCAGCAGAAACAGAAGCCCAAACAGCTGTGATTTGACATAAAGCTCATATGCAGCAGGTCGTTTGAAATGACATTCAATCAATTGTGTCAGGCATATTCTAAGCTCACCGGACACAGGCGCTTCACTGTCTATCTTAACCGGAAGCAGGTTTTTCCCTTTTATCAATGGCATAATAAAATTAATGGAACAAATATCGGAGGTGCCGGATATCAGCATATTCAAATCAAAAAGCAATGTGTAGTAGGAGAAAAACAGATTATCTTTCTGCTCAATGGAATGGAGCAGTCCGGGAGGAATTATCAGGATATCCCCTTCATGAAGAAGGTGTGGGATAAAATTGATGATGATGGTTCCCGTTCCGGCTTTTACTAATATAATTTCCATTTCATTATGCCAGTGCGTTGGATAATAAGTTAGTGTACTCGGGATAACTGTTGAATATACGGCGCATGGAAATAAAGGAGTTCCATGACTTTTTGACTCTTTATAGTTTAAGTATTCTTTTGAACCTTCCATGAAAATATTTTCACCTCTGTAATAGTTTTGTGTTATTTAATTGATAAATTTTGCAAGAATTTACAATAGTGCATTGATATAATTAATACTAATATAGGATATAGACAAAAGCAAGTTGAAGTTTGTAAGGAAACAAATATGTACATATCAGTAATAAAATTTATGATGTTCCATGGCTTTTCCGGAGAAGCCAGAAAGAATATTAAATAATTACGTATTAAGAAAGAAGGATGGATATGAAGAAATTAAATAAATTCACAGCACTTGGATTATCAACGGTTTTAATCATGGGACTTTTATCAGGATGTGGTTCGTCAGACGCAAAAGAGACATCACAGACAGAAAAAACAGCAGAAACAGCAGAAACAGCCAGTTCAGAAGGCAATAAGGATAATACAGAACCTCAAACCGACGAAGCCCAACAGGAAAGTACACAGGAAGGTAAGGTATACTATTTAAATTTTAAGCCGGAAGTGGCAGATATCTGGGAAGAAATTATGAATGTTTATACAGAGGAGACCGGAGTACAGGCAACTGTTATGACTGCAGCAGCGGGAACCTACGAACAAACATTAAAATCTGAAATTGCAAAATCCGATGCACCTACTTTATTTCAGGTAAGCCCCGTTGGATTGGAGACATGGAAAGATTACTGCATGGATTTAAAAGATACAGAGTTATACAGTCATTTGTCTAATAAAAACCAGGCTTTATCCACAGGTGATACCGTTCATGCAGTGCCATATGCGGTAGAAGGGTATGGGATTATCTACAATAATAAGATCCTGAGCGAGTATTGTGCTTTGGATGGAGCAAAGATTAAAGATGCATCTGAGATTAATTCTTTTGCAAAGCTAAAAGAAGTGGCAGAGGATATACAGGCCAAAAAAGATGATCTGGGTATACAGGGGGCGTTTGCTGCAACGGGGATGTCCCCAGGTGATGACTGGAGATGGCACACACATCTGATGAATATGCCAATTTACTACGAGTATAAAGACAAAGGGATATCGGATGCAGACACATTAGATGGTACCTATTTAGATAATTATAAACAACTTTTTGATCTGTATTTGAATAATTCTACCGTGGAACCAGAGATGCTTAGCAGCATTGGAACCGGTGATTCGATGTCAGAGTTTGCTCTGGGTGAAGTTGCTTTTGTACAAAATGGCGACTGGGCATGGAATGACATTAAGGATAATGAGGTTGCAGAAGAAGATGTGAAGTTTCTGCCTATCTATATAGGAGTAGAAGGCGAGGAAAATCAGGGATTATGTGTTGGAACAGAAGCTTTCTGGTGTATTAACAGCAAAGTATCTGAGGCGGATCAGAAAGCAACTGAGGATTTTGTAAACTGGCTGATTACCAGTGATTCGGGAAAAGACTTTATGATTAATAAGTTAAACTTTACATCACCATTTGATACATTTGAAGCTGATGAGGCACCAGGCAATCCACTGTCACAACAGATTCTGGAATATGCGGCATCGGATAAAGAATCAGTGAACTGGGCATTTTCTACAATGCCCGGAGATGCATACAAGAAGAATCTGGGAGCAGCTCTGCTGGAATATACACAGGGAACCGGTGACTGGGATGGAGTAAAAAAGGCGCTTGTAGATGAGTGGGCTAAGGAAAAATCAAACCCAACTGAAGTGGATAATTAATAAGAACCAGGTAACGAAAAAAGGAGGTGAGAATACCGCCTCCTTTTTAGAAGAGGAGAGATAATCATGCAAAAAGCTATAAAACGATATTTTCCTTTATTTGCACTGCCAACGATGATTGCATTTTGTATAGGCTTTATTATACCCTTCGTAATGGGTATTTATCTGGCCTTCTGTGAGTTTTCAACAGTTACAAATGCAAAATTTGTTGGTCTTAAAAATTTTTTAAAGGTCTTCCAGGATCAGACATTTCTCCATGCACTTGGATTTACGGTACTTTTTACAATAGTTTCGATGCTAACCATAAATGTACTGGCATTCATTGTTGCAAACTTGCTGACCAAGGGATTCAAAGGCACTCATATATTCCGTACCGTATTTTTTATGCCGAATTTAATAGGTGGAATTGTGCTGGGATATATCTGGCAATTGATTCTCAATGGTATTTTGTCTTCTTTTGGACGAACGTTAACCTTTGATGCTTCTTATGGTTTTTGGGGCATGATTATCTTGATGAACTGGCAGCAAATTGGCTATATGATGATTATTTATATTGCCGGCATTCAAAATATACCAAGAGAATTAATTGAAGCAGCCAAAATAGACGGTGCAACGAAGTGGCAGATTATGAAAAAGGTTACGATACCAATGGTAATGCCATCCATTACGATTTGCACGTTTCTTACCCTGACTAACTCATTTAAGCTATTTGACCAGAATCTTGCATTAACTGCCGGGGCACCATCTAATAAATCAGAGATGCTGGCTTTAAATATCTACAATACTTTTTATGGAAAAACAGGATTTGAAGGCGTTGGACAGGCTAAAGCAGTATTATTTTTCTTAATGGTGGCAGCAATCGCCGTCATTCAGCTGAGGATGACCAGGAGCAGGGAGGTGCAGCAATAATGAAAGAAAATAAGGTGAAAAATGGAGGATTCATGACTTGCTGCTTTTCCATTCTCTCTGTCGTATTCATCAGTCCTATTTTTATAGTTATCATGAATTCATTTAAAAAGAAATCCTACATAAATAAAGAGCCATTTAAAATGGTGATGAGCAAAAACTTTGTGGGATGGGATAACTATTTAAACGGAAATAAAAAGACAGATTTTTTCCAGGCATTTGGCTACTCTGCATTTATTACCATTTGTTCCGTAATCGCAATTGTGCTTTGCACGTCTATGTGTGCCTGGTATATTACCCGTGTGAAGACGAAAGTAACGGAGAGTATCTATTATTTATGCGTATTTTCTATGATTGTACCTTTTCAGATGGTGATGTTTACGCTGTCCAAAATTTCGGATACACTGAAGCTGGGAAATCCGGTTGGAATTATTATCATATACCTGGGCTTTGGAGCCGGCTTGTCGGTCTTTATGTTTTGCGGATTCGTGAAATCCATTCCTCTTGAAATAGAAGAAGCAGCGATGATAGATGGGTGTAATCCTGTTCAAACCTATTTTAAAATTGTATTTCCCGTCCTGAAGCCTACTTGCATTTCTGTTGCAATACTCCAGGCAATGTGGATATGGAATGATTATCTGCTGCCATATTTGGTGCTGGATCTGAAAAAATACAAAACGATACCTATTGCAGTACAATATTTAAAAGGCGGATATGGTTCTGTCGATATGGGAGCGATGATGGCTTTACTTGTACTCTCTATCATCCCCATCGTAGTATTTTATATGGTATGTCAGAGATATATTATAGAAGGAGTAGTGGCTGGGGCAGTTAAAGGATAAGTGCGGCAGGCGTTTACATATATTAAGGAGACTTAGATGACTGGAAATTATGAAAGATTATTAGAATATATGGAAGGAATAACAGTGTTTAATACACATTCCCATCATTACCCGCATAAACAGCAGGCAGATATGGATTTGATGAAAATGCTGCGCCTCACCTATTTAAAAGATGATATCAATGGAGAAAATATACAAAATGGCATGGAAGCCGGAGTACCAAAAGATTTTATAGAACGCATGAAATATAATTCATATTTTGTATGGCTGGAAAAAGGAATTCAGACGCTATATGATATTCGGGATCCATTAGATATACAGAATGTAGAAAAGACTGATACAGCAATAAAAGAGGCTTATGGAGAATACGGACATAACATTCGCATTTTGGAAAATGATTGCTGTTATGAGCATATGATAGTAGACGCGTACTGGAATCCCGGAAAAATCGAACACATGTCAGATATCTTTCTTTCTGCCTATCGCATTAATATGTATTTATACGGATACGATGAGTATGCGGTGGACCACAATGGAAATAATCCATATCAGGTAAATCAATGGAAATCAGTGAAAGATCTTGATGAATACATTGCTTTCATGCATACAGAACTTAAGAGGCAGATTCAAAATGGATGTGTTGCTTTGAAATGTGCTGCTGCATATGACAGAGGCTTAAACTTTAAAAAGACGGAAAAAGAAAAAGCAGAAAAGGCATTTCAATCAGGAAAAACTCCGGGATTAATACAAAAGAAAGAAATTGAAGATTTCCAAAATTATATCTTTTACGATATCTGCAATTTTGCGGCGGTTCATCAAATTCCGTTGCAATGCCATACAGGGCTGGGAATATTGCATAAAACAAGTGCAATCTATCTTCAGGAAGTGATCTCTGATAATCCCGAGACGAAATTCGTGCTGTTTCATGGAAATTATCCGTGGATAGATGATCTCTGCGGCCTCGTCTGCACTTATCGGAATGTATATGTGGATTTTTGCTGGCTGCCGATTATATCCACCAGTGAAGCAAAACGGTTTTTGGAAAAGCTTATGGATATCGGTGACATATCCAAGGTGTGTTGGGGATGTGATACCTGGCTTGCAGAAGACAGTTATGGAGCGCTGCTGGCTATGAAGCATGTGCTGGGCAGCGTCCTTGGAGAAAAAACAGACCATGGATTAATAAGTTATCAATCTGCAAAAGATATATGCCAAAAGATTTTGTACCAGAATGCCTGTCGGTTATATTTAAAATAAAGCAGGTCTTACAGGAGGGTGGGGTTATGAATATAAAATTGATAGCGGAGACGGCAGGGGTATCACTTGCAACGGTTTCAAGAGTATTGAATGGAAAAGAAAATGTAAATCAGAATACCAGGGAGCGGGTACTCGAAGTCATCCGGGAGCTGGGATATGATAAAATAATGTTCAAAAAAAGTAATTCTATTATAAAAAACAATATTATAACTGTTGTTCTGCATGATATTCATAAACCATTTTATCATGACCTGTTATATTATTTTCAAAAATATGCCCAGTGCCTTTCTTATGAAGTGATGTTTTACAGTACCTTAGGTGAGGATTGCAATCTGTCAGATCAAATCGAAATGATGACCAGAATATCAGCTGGAATTATATTATTTTCTTCTTATGTCAATGAATTCAATTTAATCCGTAAGTTACAGGAAAATAAATATCCGATTGTGGTGATTGACAATTCTTTTCCAGGGATAGAAGTAAATACGCTGATGATCAATAACAGAAAAGGCTCTCAGCTGGCTGTGGAATATCTTTTGGGTTTAGGACATGTAAAAATTGCATGTTTGGCTGGTTCACCCAATTTAATGGTCTGGGCAGACAGGGTAAATGGATATATAGAGACAATGAGAATGCATAATATATTTATACACAAGGATTATATACAGTATGCAGATAATGATATAGACGGAGTGAAAGAGGCGGTTCATGCACTTTTGGATTTAGACAGCGGGGTACGGCCCTCTGCCATATGCTGCTTTGATGATGCTGCCGCTTTTGAAGCGATTGAGGTTATCCAGTCAGAAGGGCTTAAGGTTCCCCTGGATATTTCAATTATTGGATTCGACTGTCAGCATGTGAAACCTAATTTTTATATGGGACCCAAGCTGACCAGTATCCGACAGCCATTTGAGCTTTTAGCGAAGCATAGCCTGGAATTGATTGAAGGTATCATATCGGGCAAATTTACGGATGTGCAGGTTCATGAACTTTATGATACGGAGTTATATGTAGGAGGAACTACAGCAAGATTTATATCAAATCCATCTGAAAAATAACGTAAATGCTGTATTAGATCCAGACAGTAACGATGGTGACAGCACTTGACAGTCACTTTATGACTATCCGGATGGAGCACTGGTTAAGCTCGTAAGATTATGGAAAGAAGGTAATTTGCAATGGATATAAAAATGAAACATAGAGCAGCTCTGGGTGCAATTAAACCAGAGGGATGGCTGAAAGATTCTCTGGTAAAAAATATGCAGGGATGTATCGGGCATTTAGATGAATTAGTTCCGGAGCTGCTTGTAAAGCAGGAGATATACGGAAGAGACCGCCTTGGACACGATGCCAAATTAACGGATCTGGGACGAAAAGAAACGGAAGAGGCTGAAATGGAAGGTCCAAAGGAGCAATACCTTTGGTGGAACAGTGAATCACAGTCTAATTGGCTGGATGGATATTGCCGTTCTGCATTTTTACTGGATTATGATAAGTGGAAAGAAAAAGCGGCTGACTTAGTCTGGCGGTTATCAGATACCCAGGACGAGGATGGTTATATTGGAATTTACAGAGAGGAACTTCGATTTCAATTTCAAACGGAAAATGGGGAACTATGGGCACAATCTACGCTGCTTCGGGTATTGCTTGGATATTATGAAGCTGTCCGGGATAAAAAAATATTACATAAGGTGGAGCTCGCAGCGCAAAGAATCATGCAGGGATATCCCATATATAAATCATGTCCTTTTTCAGTGAAAGACAGTTCAGCGGGACATTGCCATGGGCTGACGATTGTAGATGCCTTATATCAGTTATATTGTATCACAGGCAATCAGGAATACGTGGATTATGCTGTCTGGTTATATGAGGATTTTTCCAGGCATCCGGTATCAGAGGAAGATCTTAAAATGTGCAATATAGATAATCCTGATTATTTTTTCAGAAGTCATGGAGTACATACCTATGAGCACATCAGAGCGCTCATTATAGCTGCATATACAAAAAAAGAGTATCAGCCATTGCTTGAAAAGTTATTAACAAAACTGCCTTTTTATTTAACGCCCTCGGGGGCACCAATCGGAGATGAATGGATATTTGGAAGGACTGCGGACGCTACGATAACGGGATATGAGTTTTGTTCTGTTCATGAACTTATGGACAGCTACTTATTGCTAATGTCCATGTCTGGTGATCTGTCATGGGCAGACAAGGCTGAGTGGCTGTATTATAATGCGGCTCAGGGGATGATGCACCCTTTAGACAGCAGCATTATGTATTGTAAGACAGATAATTGCTATGAGGCAAATGAGTATCGCAATCCTGGTGATGGACACTATAACCCAAGATATAAATATTCACCAACCCACCAGGATGCGGCAGTATGTTGTGTGCCTAATTCGGGTAGGATTGTGCCTTATTTTATTTCATCAATGTTCTTAAAGACGGAGTCCGGATATGAGGCTGTATTATATGGGCCATGTAATTTTAAGGACACCCGGCAGGAAACGGAGATTATAATTAAGGAATATACAGACTATCCATATGCATTTAATATCCGGTTTGAGGTAACAGTATCAAATCCCTCTGAGTTTTCGCTTTCCTTTCGTTTTCCCGGCTGGGCAGATCAGCTTATAATAGATAATCACATTTATGATAAGAAAGATGCAGAGGAAAACCGCATAACCGTTCACAAAATCTGGGAAGATACCACTGTGGTGGAGATCAGCCTGACAGGTGCCGTACAGTGTAAAAGAGATTTTAATGGAGAGGTGTTTTTTAGCAGAGGGCCTCTGGTTTATGCATTGCCAATTGAATCAGAAGAAATAGTATTAAAAGAGATGGAAGTACAGGGGTTCAGCGAAAAAGCCTATCTGCCCGTCAGCCGGGAATCAGAGAGAGCCTGTATTAAGGAACAGGAGTTATCCCACTTCCAATATAGAGAAAATGTACAGGCTGAAAAAAGCAGAGAAGCAGGAACTATTTGCGGAAGTATATGGATGGATAATGCGGAATATGCTATACAATTAATTCCCATGGGGCATACCATATTAAGAAAAGTTACTTTTTCGCTGATCTAGTTTTATAAGGATGAAAAGAGAATGTGAAAAAAAGAGGCTGTGAAAAAATGATATCTCATTTTTCGCAGCCTTCCATTTTACTTCTATTTCAATGTCTCAAGCAGCAGTTCCTTTTCGCCCATTTCAACACAGATCACGGTATCGATGGGATGGAAATCAGACTCATCTTCCGAGATTTCGAACATCCAGCAAGAGTCACCTTCGCAGCTTTTGACGCAGTTTCCGATAACAGGCTTGCCGCTGTGAAGCAGATACGCTTTCTCAATGGTATTGGCGATGTTATTCAGCAACAGTTTTTTCACTGGTTTTTTCAAGTGAATGTATAAACGATAGTCTTTGCCGGTAAAAATCACATTGTCCATTTCATAGACATAGTGGGGAACTGGCTTTGTTGCATAGACACTGTCTCCGCAGCTTTTTAAATATTCCGCTATGCTGTCAAGGATGCGGCAGCTTTCTTCTGGGATGCTTCCATCAGCTTTCGGACCGATATTCAGCAGATAGTTACCACCACGGCTGTTGATTCTAAGCATTAAGTGGATGATCTCCTCCGGTGTCTTCCAATTATGGTCATGCTTACTGTAGGCAAAAGTATCATTCAGGGTCGCAGGAACCTCCCAGTCTCCGTTAAATGGCAGTGACGGTATTGCATTGTCACCGGTTGTCATATAATCACCAATCTGGTTGCCAATTCTGCCGCTGACAATGCATGCAGGCTGTATGGATTTGATCAGGTCATAGATCTCCTGGCTCTCTTCTTTTGTACAGCCCATAGGCGTATCCAGCCAGAGCATGTGTACATCCCCATAGCCGGTAAGGAGTTCTTTAATCTGAGGAAGGCATTTTTCATCTAAATAACGGCGGAAGTTTTTTCCATCATTATTTTTCTTATGGATATAACCATCAGGATGATGCCAGTCCTGAGCCTGTGAGTAATAAAGGCAGAATTTCACATCATACTTACGGCAGGCTTCACCCAGTTCTGCCACGATATCTCTGCCAAAAGGCGTTGCATCTACAACATTATAAGATGAACAGTGTGAGTGATAAAGTGCAAATCCATCATGGTGTTTTGCAGTAAATGTCAGATATTTCATTCCCCAGTCACGAGCCTGACGGACATATTCGTCGGCATTGAAATTAACCGGATTAAACTGAGCTGCCAGTTTTTCGTATTCTGGGATAGGAATATCCAGATCATTCATGATCCATTCTGCGATATTATCTGTAACTTTTCCATTGTATTCTCCTGCTAAGATGGAGTAGAGTCCCCAGTGGATAAACATTCCGTATTTGGCTTCTTTAAACCATTTCTGTTTTGTATCATACATAGCTGCATCTCCTTTGATTTTTCTTGTCTGAAGTTAAAAAACTTAAAGTAATTCGTATTAACATACCAATATTATAAGATTGACACCATGAAAAATGCAATGTAATATTATAATGAAAGGATGTGATTTTTTGACTTTTCCCGATGTCACCACTAAAGTTGTACACTGCGTATATTACCGTAATAACGAAAGCTGGAACTATCCGGTAAATATATATCCCTATAATACGCTCTATTTAGTTTTGGACGGTGATGGTGAAATTCTTGTTGATGGAAAGATTATCAGACTGCTGCCGGAGCATGCGTATCTAATCCCGCCTAATACACAGTTTTCCTGCAAGTGCAGCCATTATATAGAAAAGATATACATCGACTTACACGCCGAACTGCTGCCCGGTCTGGATATTTTTGGTGCCGAAAACGGCATTGCTTCTGCCCCCCTTGCCAGGGAAGAGATTCTGGACGTAGTCAGACGCAGCAACAGCCGGATAACCCTGGGAGATAACCCGGCTTTTACTGTTCTAGAGCCAAGTACTTTCTGCGACAAGCTCTGGTATGATGCTTTTTTGTTAAGGATTTTATCAGATCTGTTACCGGACAACTGGACATCCCCGGATATTCAGTTCATGAGGTATCGGGCTATTCTGGATGAGATTGATGCCAATCTGTCTGCTGCATTAAGGATGAGCGATATCGCAGCCAGACATGGCTGGCATCCTGCTACCCTCAGCCGGGCATTTCAAAAGGATTTCGGCTGCAGTATCAAAACATATTCGGAAAACCTGCTTTCCGCCAAACTCCGCCAGGAACTGGTAACCACCGATAAAACCATCAAAGAACTGGCTGTGCAGTATCAATTTTGTGATGCTTACTACCTGTCGGCTTTTTTTAAACGGCGGGAGGGGATGTCACCCAGCGAATACAGGCGGGTTAATATGAGAATAGAACTGTAAAATCATACATCATTGAACCGTTAACGGACAGATAAAATAAATATGGAAGTTAAAAGCTCTGAAACTTTATAGAAAAGTTACAGGGCTTTTATTTTGGGATTATACAGTCGAAAACATATATGTCATTTTTTAGTGATATTTATATGCCTCCTTGATTGGCTGTCTTTAAAATATACAAAATAAAGTTTTTCACGCTTTGTATGGGTTACTGGTGCATATCCATAGGAAAACAAATGAAATTTAGATATAATTTAAGGTGAACTATATATAAATATAAACCGGGTAAAATAGTAAATTTTATACATGAAAATGACCGGGTAAAATTCCATGAGGTGAAAATAAGGAGGGAATGGATTCAGACGGATATAATTTGGGGCTCTATGAGTGTGATCATACGTATGTACATTCACATCGAAAATATGCAATTCACCACAACTTAGGGGAAAAAATTTGACATTAATCGTTACTATCATCTAAGATCTTTAAAAAAGCTTTGGGAGTGTGGTGTTATGCAAAAATTGAAAATTCAGGAAGCGGTTACAAGAACTCAGGAGTGCCTTAATTTTTTTTGGCAAAAAGACAGTTCTTACATTATTCGGCAGCTAAGCGAAGAGGTTGTCTGGATAGGGGCATTAAAGAAAGAATTTAAACATGGAAAGGATATGGTCGTACAGGATTTGGTGGAAACCAGTAAAGCCAATCCTAAATGCCATTTAATGCAACAGGAGTTTTGGTGTGTTGCCCATGACAGGAAATCTTGTCTGGTGATGGGACGTTATCTGGTGACTACAGATCAGAAAACACAATTGTTATTGCAAGAGGAGCAAAGGGTGACATTTAGCTGGCATTTAAAAAATGGTGAATTGAAAATTATATATATACATATTTCAAGTCCTCTTGAGTACCTAGGGGATTATGAGCTCTTTCCATGTAAAAGAGGTTCAATGACTTACGAATATCTGAAAAAACTGATAGAAAATGATAATGGAAAAGATCATCGATTAGAAATTAGGGATAAGTATGGTTGTGTACACTATTTAAAAGAGTCGGAAGTGGAATATGCGGAAGCCCAAAACCATTATACTTTGTTTCACACTGTTAGGGAGAACTGTATTGAGGCCAGAATTTCCTGGAAAGAATGTCATGGAATCCTGGGACAAGACTTTGTAAAAGTTCATCGCAGTTACATCGTGAATCGAAGTTATGTGAAAGCTTTGCGTAATTCGGAATTAATCATGATTTCCGGGTCACATATTCCTGTACCAGTGAAAAAATATAAAAATATATATAAAGAGCTTATGTGCGAGTGATAAAGTTCGACTTACAGAAAGTGCGTAATGTGCGTTTAAACGCAGAAAAAAATATTATAAAAATTAGGAGGATTTACTATGAAGGCTAATGTTTTGAAGAAAGAGAGTGTAAACATTAAATTAAATAAAATCAATGGCGATCATGCGAGATTGGATTATCATGTACTGATGGAAACGATGCCTGGAACAGATAAGAACTATTTTGCGATATGGCCGGCAGATGACAGTGTGAAAGGACCTGCGATACCATGGAGAAGGCAGCCGTTAAAAACTTATGTAATGCAATCAGATTATCAAGATGGAACAATCACCATGGAGAATTTAAATTTATTTGAAAGAGGATATATTATAGGATATTCTCTTGCTGCTTACAACCCGGGTTCTCAAACGAACAATTTTTGTTCAACGGTTTATGTTTCTTCCTTAACGTCAGGTGCAGAAGTTATTAATCAATCTATCTGCGTGGATGTAGATTCGGTTGAACCAACCTCTGTTATGATCAAATATGATACTTGTGTAAATTATCGTCCAAATGACAATGGAAACTGGATTGGAATATGGGATACGTTAAATGATTTATATGTAGATTTACCCAAATGTGCATCCAGAGTAGAAAGCAATACTCAGTCAGGGGAAATTGCGTTGGATGGCTTTCCTGTAGTAGCCGGACATAGTTACATAGTGGGCTATTTTACAGACGGATGGAATGTTAAAATGAGTGCTTTATCCCGCAGCGGTTTAGCTGCTATTACAACCTTCACGGCTGAATAAAAGGCCGAATAAGATATTGGAGGATATATAGGTTATATGTCGGCATAGTGAAAACGCCATAAAAGTATCATCTCATACTTTTATGGCGTTTTGGTTTTAATCCGTCTGAATTCAGATAATGGGCAGGTATTGCCGGAAAGGAGACGGTCATGCGGTTTAGAAAAATGTCAATGAGCTGTTATACAGCTTACGAAGAGGAAAATATGGCTGAAGCATTTCTGTTCTTGATGGGAGAGGAGTGTGGGCCAGAGGAGATATCATTAGAGGAAGCATTCCTTGACAGGGATAATTTAGGAATCTGCTTTTGGTTTCCAGGGGGGCAGTTCCTACTATCACCGGAAGAAGCAGATAAGATTCGTGAGCAGATGAAAAGTGTTCTTTTGGGAAATAACACGATTAAGAGGGCTATATTCTGGCTATGTGATGGAAAAGAACCATTAGCGGAGAATATGACCAGACTTGGTCTTATAACAGAAAAGAATGAGGAAGCATTTACCTATGGAAACTGTCAGTTCCCGATAGTCGATAATCTTCGGTTTGAGATTAAGAGCTATGCAAAGATAAAAATAGAACAAGACACAGTCAGCATACATAATACACAAAGCAGGGACAACGTATTTGACTTTCTACCCGGCTTAAAAAAAGGTGATTATAATATTTTTAACTGTGGAATTTCATTTGAGAAAGGATGCTGCGGCTGCCTTGTATTTAACATGGATATTATGATGTCGGAATTTTTAAAAGAACTGACACCTGGATTAGAGTACAGCTATGTGACAGAAGGAAAGGAAGAAAGTGTATACACCCCCTTTTATCAAATGAAAGAAATAGAGCAGAAGGATTTTCTGCTTTCCCTCTGCGTAATGATAGATCCTTGTGACATTTGCAATGAACAGAGGCAGCCGTCGGGACAGATGTCAGATTATAGAAATCATCGAACGGTGTTGAATGTTATGAATGAAAAATCTGATACGCCCTTTCCTACAAACTTTACTACAATTTATGGAGAAACGGTTTATCTGGATTTTGTAAATGAAGAAGACAGCCACTATCCGTCAAGATTTACATTCTCAAGGACGAAGCAGGATAAGCATCACAGGCTCTGTCCGGAGGGAGAATTTTATCTGTACGGAACAGAAGGAGCAAAAGAGATATCACTTTTATGCGGAAGGAACGCAACAGAATATCTGCAGCTTCAGACAGGGGAGAAAATCCGTTTTCTTTCAGGACAAAATGCTCATGCACCAATCGTGGAAGGAAGGGCATTTCAGGTTGGAGAAGATTATGATGCGAACGCATCGAATCTTACAAAGGTATTTAGAACCTCCTGGATAGGTGTAACCGAAGGAAAATATGTGTCTGAGCCGCCTGGGTTTGCACTTTATGGCATAGAACCGGAAGCTGTGTCGGAAATACTGGTGCATCAGCCGCCGTCTATCCTTCTGCGTGATACAAAAGAGGGGATTTGTTTTCCTGTGATGCCTTATAAGCAGGCTTTAGTTCGTGATAAACAGAAACTGGAAAAGCTTGAGGATAATATTTTGACAAATGTGCGTCAAAAGCAGATTGGAAAATACGGTTGTGAAAGGTGTATTTCCGGAAACGGGATTACTTTGGATAATACCACTATAGTGACACCGGCGGGGTTCCTGGCAAATATGGAAGGAAACCGGTTTAGAAATATCAGGCTTACAAATGGAGAAGGGGAGGATGGCATTTGTTTTTACAATCCTGCGGAGGAGTTAGTGCAGGTTTTTCAGTCTCCAAGTCTGTGCCTGGTGGCAGTAAATCCCCAGTATTTGGGAAAAATGGATGATGAAGCCAATGCTGCCTGTTTTCGGAATGTGTGCAGCATACAGGATTGGACATTCCGGGCACAAGTGGGGTTTGACTGCAAATATGGCAGCTATGGGGGAGTAATGATCATCAAAGGATGCAAAGGAAAATTATTTGACCCGGATGATTTGAAGGAAGTGAAGAAAAAGCGAAGCCTGATTAGTTGTATAGATGCATGGACCTGTCGCGGGGAATTCTCTTCTCCGGTAACCAATGCAGGAAGTAAGGGGGATATGTCACAGCAGCCGTTACTGATGAAATGGATTGAGAATTATTTTAAAGACGCATATGAACAAACAGACCAGGAATATTTTTCACAGTTTTGTGAAGTTATAACGGATGAAAACTGGCAGGGAGTACTGTTTTTGCGACTTCCGCTGGAAGCAGAAAACATGCCCGCACAGATGGCAGGGCTTCTGTCTGGTGCAGCAAATGCAGAGAAGCTATGTGTTCATCATTTAGGAATCACTTTGAATACTATAAGTGTGGAGAATGGACAGATAAAGCAGGATAAGAATAGTTCCTTATTTGGATTGATTTGTTACAGGGATACGACTCTGAGCCAGGGAAAGGTAGAGGCAGTTTTGCCAAAGGATTTTGGGTACGAAGAATTTCGTCTGCTGGAATTAAAAGTGCTGTTTCGGGATTCGGCTGTGGTAAAGCAGTCCTGTAAAGCGCAGATTTCATTTGCCCGATTGTTTGGTTCATCAGTTAAGGCCATGAAGGACGGAAATCCGTATCGTGCATTGCTGTTGGAAGGCCATTACCAGTTGAGAGATGGAGCAGAAGTATTTTTACTGCAAAACAAAGAAACCGGTACATTTGAATTGGACAGCAATATTTTAAAGGTAGTACGCGTTACAGATGTGGAAATGATTTCCCCCACTTTTGACTGTACCCGCTTTGCGCTAAGCGGAAGTTTACACTTCCATACCGTCCCCGTTATTTCAGATTCTGAGATTATGGTTGATTTGTTCTCGTTTGGAGAGGAAAGCAAAAGCGGTTTGATTTTTTCCCATGCGGAACTGGAAATGAAGCTAAAAGAGAATGTCCAGGAATTTACTTTCTTTGCAGGCAGTACACAATTTGATTTATTAAAAAGCGAGCCAGGAATACACAGTCTTTGTTCCCAGCTGCATCTTCAGCTACTGGGAATGGTGGATGGCAATATAAATGGGTGGAAGGGGGACGGGTATGCAAAAGTTATACCCTGTGTACGTTTTTCGGAAGAAGGAGAGGGTTCCTGGATAGGTCTGGAGTGGAAGGCTGAACTTGGATCTATAGGGGAATTGGCTGGAAAAGCAGGCCTGAAGAGCCAGCTTCTTTTGGCATGGAATACAGCGAGTAACGGTGAAAGTATAAAAGCTTTTATGGGAATAAAAATGCCGGGGACCGGAAAAACGGAAGATTTCTTTCTGCAGAATATACTAAGGCTTTCCATTGGCTCTGTACGTCTTGCATATGATAAAGAAAATCAGTCATTTATTCTGATGCTCAACGAGGTCGCAATGAAGGCTTTTGGAATTGGTAAACTGCCTCCCAATGGAAATATTAGTTTTTACCTGTTTGGTTCCGGAGCGGAAATCAGGGAAAAGGGAGTTGGCTGGTATGGATTTTATCATACGGAGAAAGGGAAGGGGGGAGAGTAATGCCTATAAAAATTACGGAATTTATTGAAAAGGTGCTGTTAGCAGCAGATGCAGAAGAGAGAAAATTGTACGAAATGCTACTTGCGGAAATGCAAAAAAAGATGCATAAACCTGGCCATACAATGAGAATATTAATATGTAATTCTCCAAATTTTGGCCATCAGGCGAATACGATTCATGTTATGAGGCATTTTTTGCGTATATTTAAGCCAAATGCAGGGTCAGGTGAAATTGAAGTAGCTTACGATAATGACAATGATCAATATGGGAGTATGCGGGAAAAGCTGCAAATACTGGTTCCGTTTTTTAATAAGGAAATACCGGATAGGCAAACGGTGAATATGGAAGGGGTATCAGTACGTTTTATTCCTTTCGTTTATGGTCGTACAAAACTTAATATGATGAATTATGGTCTTACTGGTGGGTTTGATTACGATGACATATTGATGAATGAAGAGTTTATTACAGAGATGTTTTGGAAACTACAGCCATATAAGTGGAATCATCCAAGTGCTTTTTATGAAGAGCAGACGTTCAGTTTTGATAAAATATCAGAAAATGTGGCAAGTGGTCCATTTTCTGATATGGTTTATAGCTATGAACCGGTAGATTATACATTAACGAATGAGGTGCTGGATTGGTATACAGGACCGCTTTCCTGGGAAAAGCTTCGGCAAAATACTGTTTTGGCGAAGTGTTTGTTTGAAACAAAAAATCCTGAAGAACTTTTGTGGCCCATTTATGGAATTCATGCAATGAAAGCGTTCAGTATTATTCCAGAGCTTCTCCTTAAGTTTATATTAAGTGGTCTTCTTACTGCCAGAAGCTTAAAAAAACCAGTCCTGATGGTATTTCTTAGTGATTTCAAAGATGATACAGTGACGCTAATAGAGTTTTTAAACTCATTCCTACTAAAAGATGTTGTAAATACTCAATCAGTTTTGAAAAAATACATTCAGGAAATAAAGGAATTAAGAAATTTATATGGAGCTTATAATAATGTGTTTAATTTTACAGATCCAATTCTAGAGAGTATCCCGGAGAAAATATGGTCAATAAATAATATGTTTGACCCTTTGGAAAATATTAAAATACATCATGATATCACAGAAACATTAATAACGGAGATAAATCAGGATAAAAGCATTTCCATCCATGTTCTGTTCCTGGGAAATGTACCAATGCCTGTATTTCAGAAATTTTTTTCCGAAGCTGATTTGCCGCCAGTATTTGAGGGACAGGGGACATCTAGCATGATGATTTCTTCGGGAAAACCATTTATACAATTTAACGGCGGGAATAATGGAGGTATTAATAACTATAATGTATTTGGGGTTCCTGAAGATATATCGCAAATTCTTCAGAAGAATGCGTCAATGTTAATTCCACCTGCCGAAAAGAAAGAAGCTTTGATAGCAAGCATTCGAGAGTTTAGTTCATTTATAAATAGTTGTTATAATAAACAGTATGAATCCTATTTCCAGCATATTTCCCAACAATCAAGAAATATAGTAAATGATAAATTTCTTATGGGAATGATAACAGGCTGGGGATTAGTAAGAGGAGAAATTGAAAATCGTAAAAAAAATGTCATGCCTGAGGTACTGGATGATATATTACAGCAATTGAAAGAAGCTGCGTCCAGTGGAGTGCTGGACGTGGACCGTGTTTTTGCTGAAACCAGTCTGCAGTCTTCCCTGAAGGATATTCTGGGTGAAATCAGAATTACAGGCGATTCCATGGAAGCAGTTCCGGAATATTGTGAAGGGATTTTGAGTAAAGTAATACTTCGAAACGCTCGTACAGAGGTATATGGCATCGATATGGATGCAGAACTGGAATTTGTTCAGGCTATGGATGGATGGTCAATGGAATCTACTTTTCGTTGTGAATCATTGGAGACATGGGAGTTTCTTCCATGGGTGCATATACAACAGGTAGGATTCGAAATGACTGTCGCGGAAAATGGCCTGCCTCCGTATGGGGCGATTACAGGTCGTATTGGAGAAATCGAGACAAAATTCCGACTGTTATATCCCACCAGAAACGGAAAATGGGATTTGGAGGCCAGATTTGATACGCCACAAACCGCCATGGATATATTCTTTAAACTGTCCGGAAATCTGAATTTTTTAGAATCTCTCCCTCCAGGATTAAAAGAATTGTCAGGAATTGGTGTGGACAGATTACGTTTTCTATATGACACCAATGAAGAAAAACTGCAAGAAATAATTATCGGACTATCTGCAAAAGAAGAATGGATTTTTCACCAAAATCCGAACCTGTCTATGAAGCCGTCAGTGGAGCTGAATATTTTAAATCCCACAAGCTTTGATACAAGAAGCATAAGCGGCAAGGTCACCGGGGTTTTTCGCATTGGCGATGGGGAAGCTGCCGGGGAATTGTCGGTAACAGCATGCTGTTACCCATTTAAAATTCAGGCTCAACTTACAAAAAATAATATATTTTTTACGGATCTTCTACGTATGTTCTTACCTCATGCGCAAATGAGTACTTCCCTGGCAATCAGTGCATTACAGATGTATATAGAGCCTGAAATGAAAAGTTATTCTATATATGGAGCAATTGATACAGACCTGGAAGTAGCGGAAGGGTTTATAATTACCGGCCTGTCGGCAGGTGTATTTAGTACCAGTGGAGAGGTTATGGCCAACCTTAAGGGAACCATGCAGTTTCTTCCAAAAACAGCAAACTTTTTATTGCGTCTGGAGGCAAACTACCATACCGGAGCAGGATTTCGATTTATAGGGACTTTGGAGAGCGGTGGTAAAGCAAAAGTTTCGGATTTAATAGCAGAATATGCGCCACAGCAGATTACCCTGGCATCAGACGAAAATGCCCCTCAATTCCCCCTGGGTAAGATACAGGCAGTATTTGAGACTGAATCAAAAAGGTGGAGCTTCGAAGCAGGGTCTAAGGAGCCGTGGAAAATACAGGCGCTGAATGATTTGAAATTGTCTGCTAAAGTGAGAATCGGAACGATTCCGCCACAAGGACAAGAAACGGGAATCGTAGAAAAAGATCCTTTTTTTGCTTCTGTATGGGCTGAGTTTTCATGGGAAAATGTAGACTTAATCATATGGTATAATTATTCCGGAATTCAGAAGAACTATGGTCTGGGTATTACTTGTAAAGGAATCGGTAGTGCATCACTGACGCCGGATGAAGGGGGTGGGCACAAAGCGGAAATAGAGCTGGAACCTACATTGACAGTAGGGGATCTGATAAGGCAAATGATTACCTGGTGTACGGGAAGTCCATTCGGACTTGAGGAACCATGGAATTTATTAGAGAAAATTCCACTTGGTGGTATGAAGCTGATCTATCATTTTAGAACTAAAGAAGTAGAATTTTTCTGGGATATTGGGTCGATAGACTTAGGGATTGCCCGGATAGACAGCATCAGATTTACATATGCTTCTGATTCCAATGATTCCGGGAGAAAAGGACTGTTTGTAGATATAAAAGGTTCTTTTATATGGGATAAGGGAGAATCCATGAGATGGGATGCCAGTAAACCCGGACAAGCTCCTGTACCGCCTGCATCCGGTACTTCTTACTTTACTTTGCGCACGCTGGCAATGGGGCAGCATTTATGGATACCTGGATTAGACAGCGCCGGTTTGGTAGAAAAAGCTATGGAAGCAGTAGAACAGAGTTTTCAGCCGGCAACGGAAGAAAAACTTCCTCCTGTATCTTATTGTGCAAAGAGCTCATGGCTGTTTGCCGCTGATTTTGGCATACTGAAAGAAAAGGGAGAAACTGCATATATGATCGATGCCCAGGTGGTATTCAATGATCCTGATATTTATGCTTTGCGTCTGCGCCTGAACGGAACGGCAGCAAAAGTATTTAAAGGTCTGGATGTGCAGGTATTGTATCGGAAAGTGACGGATTCCATTGGTGTATTTCAAGCGGAAGTCACGTTGCCGGACAAAATCCGTTATCTGAACATTGGTGCTTACAGTCTGACATTGCCGGTATTTGGTATATCCATATATACAAATGGAGACTTTCAGGTAGATGTTGGTTTTCCATGGAACGGGGATTTTACCAGATCTATGGCAGTGGAAGCAATCGTTTACCCTGGTATTCCAATTATGGGTGCGGCTGGATTTTATTTTGGAAAATTGTCGGATGAGACGGCAGGCGACGCTATTCCCCATACGTCAAAAGGGAGATTTCAGCCGGTGATTATCTTTGGATTTGGTCTGCAGGTTGGCCTTGGCAAATCTGTACATTACGGGATTCTAAGCGCAGGATTTTCGCTTACCGTTTATGCTATATTAGAAGGTGTACTGGCAAAATACAACCCATATCAATTAGCCGTAGAAACGAAAGCAAAAGATGAAATATCAAAGACAACCGATCTTTCAGAAGATTATTATTTCCGTCTGACAGGAACGGCGGGTATTTCAGGTCATTTATTTGGAAGTATTGATTTTGCCATAATCAAAGCAGAGGTGGATATCTCTATTCAGATTGGAGTACAGTTTACGTTTGAGGTATATCGTCCGGTAGTACTAACCGTGATGGCATCGCTGTCTGCTTCATTGTCTCTGCAGATTAATTTAGGGATATTTAAAATTAAAATCCATTTCAGCTTTTCCATAAAAATAAAAGAAAGTTTTCAAATAGGGGAATTTCTGGAAGCACCATGGGATGAGTTAAGAACAGAGAACAGAGGTGTAATAGCTTCGCCGGTGAACAGGCGGCTGAGCAAAATGGCGGAGCCGGGGGATTATTGTTGGAATTTTAATGCCTTAAAAGAAATAGATAACAAGACGCCTCTTTCAGGATTTTTAATGGTTTCACCGGTATTGGCAGCGGATGAGTGGGAAGAAACAGAAGACCGTACCTGTCTGGCGGTAATGCTTCTGCTGGAATCCTTAGAGGCTTTCCCGGCATTAGTTGAAAGATTTGCATGTTTTCTGGTAGCGGCAATTCAGAGGGATGAAAGCTGTTCTGAGTGGGATGCAAAGAATAAGATTCTTTCAAAAAAGGAACTGGACTGGATGATTGACTTTGGTCTGGCATCTACACAAGAAAATCTTACACCTCTTAGTAAGGACCACATGGAGCGTTTCCTTAAGGAACAATTTGCAGTTACGGTACTATCAAAACCCAAAGAAGATGGCGAGATCAAAGCAGTGTATTTTCCTGTTCCAGGTGGCCTTTCCATCAGTATCGGTTCTAAAGTGTCTTCTGTGGATTATACGTTTGGAAGCTACAATCAGGTAGCGGAAGGAAAACTATTGTCTCTTCGGAGGATGTTTGATGAGCTTGCGGTTAAGGTTGCAGAGGAAGATTCCAAAAGCACAATGGGAATCAGGGATGGAAATAGATGTTCTATGGGAGAGTTTTTATTCGCAGATTATTTTCTTTTACTGGGAAGGCAGGTGGCGCAGGCGTTAAGGGAACAGCTGCGTAATTATCAGTTCCTGTTGTCCGGTAAGGAAACAATAAAGGAAATATTGACATGGGTTAAAAGTGAAAGTGGTACCGATTATTCGATTTATGATATTATGGCTGGAAATATGGAACATCCATTGGAAAAAGATAAAATATTGGTAATCTCAGAAGGAGAGACATATCGGATTAAGGAAGGAGATACACTGCAGTCCATTATTCGAAGTAAGGGTCTGGAGGCAGAAATGCTTGCCAGAACAGAAAATGAAGCTGTCAGCGGCCTGTTTCATAAAGGAGAGGGAGAAAATGCGATATTAAATCTTCCCCATTTGGAGCAGCTTCGGCTCGTGCACCTTCTTGCTGGGATAAAGAGAAACAGATCTGTTGAGCAGATCGCCGGAATGGTATCCAGATATCATATGCATGGCCTTCGAATTCCCACGGAAGGGATTACCCCGCTGGCTGGTGGAATGTGGGTAAAACAGAAGAAGGAGAAATGGATGCTTCCGGAAACGGCAGGCTTGTATGCTCTGACTGGGCAGCAGTTCCAGGTGCCGGCTGACCTTAAGGAGGAACTATATATCCGGTTCAACGCAGCTAATGTCATGTGGCTGGGATTTGAGAACTGGAAGAATGGTGCTGTAAAATGTGATAAAACTTATGAATTAATAATAGCACCGAACGATGAAACAGTGAAAAGGCTGTCTTTCTTAAAAGCTGCAGGAAAAGAAGGGGGATTCATGGAAAACTGCCATCTGGACATTTTGGATATGAAGTCTGAACAGCCGGTTACTGCAAGCTTTGCGAATCCGGTAAATTGGAAGCCGGATGCAGGTGTGGTATTGCCCGTTTTGGGAGAAGAGACGGTACAGTTTCAAGCCTATCCTTTACCGGATGGAATGCAGGGAAGCTATTGCCTGTATTATGCAGCTTATGAAGAGGCCCAAGGAGTTCTGAAAAAAGAAAGGGCAGTGAATTATGGATGGGGCACCAGTCTAACATTTTCTGTTTGCAGAAATACGGATAACGTGGAAGGTGCATGCACTTATGAACTGACCGGAATGAAGCAAACACAGACAAAGCAACTGGAGCAGCTATTGGAAAATAGGGAACAATATTCAATCTGCAATCGGATGATAGGGTACACTTCTAACACCGGGGATCAGTATCAAATGGAATGTGACGAACCAAATGCTGTTGATATGGCAATGCTCAGGCTTAATTTATCAACAGAGACCCATCCTTCAGGCTTGGGAGATCGACAAGATTCTGATATGCAGAAATTTCTGGAGCAGCTTTGGGAAGGCAGTGTGACTAACAGTGGCGGCTATTATCTCTATTATTGGAACAAAGAGAAAAAACGAGGGTTGCCGGAGAGTGCTTTTAAGGAAGACGGGACGGCAAGTATCACACTTGTACTGGTATATGATTCGGCGCAATATAAAGGCGGGGACTACATAAATACCCTGTTATGCGGATACCTGTTAGAAAAAGGGACATTTCCCCTGGCAAGCGCTGATGACGGTCGTGTTACCGTAAGCCCCATGACTGCTCCCGGAGTTCTCTCACTGGGCTGTCAGCGATTAAAACCCATAGATACAGGAGACATTCAGAATATTGAGGATGGGAAACATTTTCTGTCCAATCAATTCAGTTTGTTATCCAGCAAGATAGTGGACAACAGAGATTTCAAAGGCAGTAATTACGGAATGCCCTGTGGTCCGCTTGGTGAAGATACTTTGCTTTACAAAACCTCTCTGCCGTACAGTAATTTTACCAAAAAGGAAATTGTGTCAGTTGAAAATCCTGGCATGTTAAAAGGAACCAGCCCTTATGCAGGTGTCGGTAAAGTATTTCAGGTAGAGAGTGAATGGCTGGATTATTATGGGAACCGCCTGTCAGGAAAAGCAGAAATGTCACAAATTCACACTGGTTATGGTGATAAACTCTATCCCATTTCCTCCTGGCCTTCAGTGACTGTCCAATGGGAAGTTCGGAAAATATCAGAGAACCCGGAATTACTTCTTTTACTGCAGTTTGATGCTTCCAGGTATGAAGCAGAGGACGGGCAGAGAAATGCAGCGCAGACGTTACGGTTTTATCAAACTTTATATGATCAGCTGATGGATTCAAACGGAATCGATCTGTGTATGGAACATTCCCTGTTAGAAGGAGAGGAAATTCCATTTGAAGAGGAGGAGTGGCAGCAGTTAACAGGGTGGTTGTTTCAGGCGGACGATTCTGTTTCCTGTTATTTGCAGAGTGTGTCTTCCGGTGGCCGGCCAGTTGTGCCGGTTGAGAAAATTATCAGATTTTCTCTTCAGGATAAAAAATTAAATACAAAAGAATTATTCCCTCTGACAGTCAATCTGGGTATTAAGAGAAGAAGGCAGATTATGATGGAAGGTATGGAGCAGATAGAAGGCATATTAGAGACGAAAAGCAATATACCGCCACATATGATTTTAGATGAATCAGGCACCAGGACTTTAGAGAAATTTGCATTCCATATGGAAGAAGCTTTTAAAGAAGAATATGGGCTTCGGGTGATGGCATCCGGAACGGATTTAAACTGTGCAGACACTTCTTTATATGTGATCCGTCTTGGAAAAAACGGGGTTGGTATTCAGTTCAGGGAAAAACCGGTTATAGGCGTCATTCGGCCTGTATCTAACCGATTATGGAGTAGTGTGAAACCAATACCCATGAAGAGATACACCACAGAAGGCGGGCTGGAGCAAAAGCCTGTAAGTGAAAAATCATTTACGGATATAGATGTGGACCGCTGGCTGAAAATTGTCCTGTTGGCGGTGGATGATATGCTTACGCCCAGAAATGCGGCTGCGATCTATTTAGCGGATCAGGCAGGACAGGGGCAAGGGGCTTACCTGGAACAAATCCAATTATCGAAAGAACAGCTTGCTAAAAATCTTAGCTATCTGCTGATGCCGGTATTTGCTGATGAAGGGAGAACACTTTCTAAAAAGGCAAGAGAAAGTCTCAGACAAAGGCTGTTAAATAAGCTTGGAAGCTTTTATCAGGTGCATGCCGTTCTGGATTATAAGGCAGAGGTAAATGGCGGGATTGTAGAAAAGGACAGAAAAGCACCTCGTTTCTACGGGCAGGCGGAATTCGAAACCAAAGGATCGGATGTAGACATTATGGTTTCTGACGGGAAAATTGAGCTTGGGAAACCACAGGGACATATGGCGGTATCTGTGTCTGCTCAGGAACTTGCGCGCTCTGTGTCTGGCGAAGTAGTATCTAATATTCAAGGAAGATTGGGATATCATATTACCCATGTGGAACATGATGTACATGAGATGAGAAATATAAAGGAATTTGAAGCGTCGAAATGGCTTGGATTTGTTACGAAAGAGAATGTGAAAGCTGATATGGGAGAACTGGCAATTCCTATGGTTTTAAGAAGTTATCCGGATTCTCCTTATATGATTAAGCAGGAAGATTTATCTGCTGCGGGAAGTGATAATACCTTTTTAAAAAATGTAAGTCAAGATTACAGCAGGCTCCTTGTATGGGACTATTCTTTTACGTATTCGCTGAGTTATCATTATCCTCAGGATGTGATGCACTGCAAAATATTATGGAATCAGCGAGACATAGTAAAAAGTGACGTTTCAAATCTGTTCTTTGAAGCTTTGGCACAGTTTACGGAAGTGTATCCGTATCTTAAGAAGGATATGGACAGAGAAGCAGCCATATTAAGTCCGGAAGGGGACATCAAGCCGGTTCAGAAGATTTTAAGTGCTTTTAGTACAATTTTGAATGAGGCAACGCAGGCTTCCGAACATCTCCTGACAGTTGAAAAAAGGAATGATGATGCACAAAACGATGCCTTTCTTATAGCAGAGTCATCCGTGGACATAGAGGGCAGAGAAGTTTATATGATAAAACTATTTGGAGAAAAGTTAAAAGGCAGAATAATTCCTGAAATTTTGTTGGATACGCAATACTATGAAGCCGTTCCTTATACAAATACAGAGAAAACAGCACAAAATCTCCTGGGGGATCCAATGGTAAGCTATGTTTATAGACGCAAAGACACAGAAGAAGAATATCTGAGTGCAGCAGATGGCCAGAAGATAAAAGAGAGAACTGTCTGCCTGAGAGGATTGAACTTGCTGGAAATGCAAAATGCCTTAGCTCAGATATCGGTAATACGTAATAGCTGTCTGATGCAGGATTCTTCCCTGGATCAGAACCGGGAGATTGCAGAGCCATTTATTTACAGTACCGGGAATGTAGCTTTTGAAAATCCATACTTTGCGTTCAAGGATATTAGTCAGAAACTGGATATCAAACCGAAAGAAAAAGAATGCCCGATTAGCCGCTGCTTTGAAGATCTTTTTAAAGAATTATTCCGGGAGAGTATGGGAATGGAGATGAAAATTCAGATGGAGGCAAAATATATCCGAATCATTCAAAATGAGCTGGCACCTATGGAGTTACCGATCTTTCTGCAAACGCCTGTTTGTATAAAGGCAGGAGCTACGGAGAATGTTACGAGAGAATGGGAAAACAGGATTCAGAAATGGATGGAAGAGCATTATGACAATAAACCGGAAGAAAATAGTGCACTGCGATTTGATCTGATCTTATTCTCATCATTAACGCCATTGCCAAAGAAGCTGTTGCGTTTTCAGAATCTATGGTTTTTATATGGAAACCCCGACCTTTAAATTAAATCATAAAGAGAATTACATAAGAAAAAGTTTTACAACAGGACATCAGATTTCAGAAAGTTATTTGATGTCCTGTATTTTTATGCACGGGACTTAGGACTTGCTGGATGCGATTGGCACCAATAATAATTTATGCTTATTGATGCAATATATTGCGTTACACCAGGAGGAGATGGAAGGCATTTCCCTTTCCTACAAAGAAAGACCAGCGGCTTCTTCAACTCCCAGCTTGACAAGCTGATCTATGGTATACCGCATTTCGTACAGCATGAGTTCTTCAAACTTTACGGAAAATTCTTCGGCATCAGCGAGATCCAGGCACTGCAATAAAGCGTCGAGATAGGGGAGGAAAAATGCATTGAGCTTTTCCTGGCTGCCACGCAGACCACGAAGTGGATAGCCCCACAGCAACTGTTGAAACAGTGACGCATACACAGTTCGGATCGCTTTATAAGGCGCCCGATTGATAATCAGTTGTAATATGCTGTAGGGAACCCGTTCATACCGATTATCTTTGCCTATCGCATATAGGTGATCTCGAAACTGCGTAATTGCCACAGTATCCAAAGAGGCCACAGTAATTTTTGATATCTCTTTACAGGATAATGTCAAAACCTGCATGCTTTGCACACAGTCGAGCAGCCTTTTGCGGACAGAAGCCTTGGTAAAGTCGCAGTTCTCGCCTGTTTGATCGGGAGAGAGAACCTGTGTTCCAACTCCGTTAATGGATTTTGTGGCACCAATATCGCCTAGCAGTGAAAGGGTTCGCCGCACCGTGCTCACAGAAACCTGTTTTTCTTTTGCAAGACTTTCAAGAGAAGGAAGGATAGCGCCGGCGGGATATATCCCATTGGTGATGGCGATTAACATCTCCAGACCAAGTGAGTAACAGATCTGAGAGGCTTTTTTGTAACCACTCCAGGAAAATTCGATTTGCTCAGGTGAAGAAGATTTAATGCTGTATTTTTCATAAAACCGGCATAACCCCAGATACAATCGATCCTGTTCCTCGTTTATTACAGCAGGTAAAGCCGAAAAATCCTTATTTCGGCAAAGGGTGACCATTTTAAGAAGCGGGTGGCTGCTCTCATTTACGGAGACCAGATGCTCCCGGACACTCAGAAAAGGTGCATGAAAAAACATGAAGGACTGCCAGACCAGGCGCATCAGCATGTCATTTTCCAGAACACCGTAAATATTTTGGAAATGCCGGATCATTTCATAGGGTGGCAACGGACCTCTTTCTATGCAGAGCCGCTCAATTTCATCCAGCTTTTCTTCTGAAGATTTTTTCATTCCGGCACACAGGACTGACGTGTACAATGAGGGAAGTGATTGGCACAAATCCATGAGCGCGGTTGCACGGCAGGAAAAGAATTCCTGAATGTGTTGTTCAATCTCCTGTTCCGTATAATTTATTTTAACGTAAGCTCCAGCGCTTTTTGCCAGAGTAATATAGCCTTCACGTTTTAAACGACTATAAACATAACGCATAGTATCCAATGAAACCAATAGCCACTGCGCCGCATCCTCTATTCGTGAAAGACGTTCACCAGAGCGGAACGTACCGAATTTAATTTGCATGACCATAACATTATAAACAACCTGTTGCAATTCCATATTATTTTCCAAAGAATTACCTCCCTCGTATGAAACATTAAATTTTTCTGTACCATTCTCCCATACTCCACTGACATGCAATAAAACCGCTCAATAAATGTTACTAATCGTGCTTCCAAACGTTGTTCGTCTGCAAAGGGCAGCATTCGATCATATGAAGATTTTTTTATTATAGCATTTATTCATTCAAAATAGTACTTCTAAAGTGTTGCTATTTTCATTTTATTTTGCTATACTTTAAATTATATATGTATGTGAACAAGGAAGAACGTTGTTAAAAATTGCCACGGCATGGTATTTAGTTGCGTAAAACTTTGCTCCTATAAGGGTGCTTGCTGGATGTATCAAGAAGCCAAATACCTCATCAGGAAGAAGCGTAAGACCTTATGTAATATATCATTAATATACAATGGTTTGAATTATCAAGTTAATTTGATCATGGTTTTATTCATAAATAGAAAACGATTCTAAAGATATTGAGGTGGCTATATGCAGAAAAAAGTGCTAATTGTTTTGATCCTATCGATTCTTATTTCTAGTTTTACATCCATAAACTTAATCGATAACCTTCAGGGTAATGCGAAAGTAATTAATTATACGGGAGTTGTACGAGGAGCATCACAAAGATTGGTAAAACAAGAATTAAGCGGTATAGAGAATAATTCTTTAGTGATGCAATTAGATGAAATAATTGAAGAATTGCAAGCCGGAGAGGGAGATATTGGATTGGTAAGATTAGATAGCGATCAATATCAAAGCTTATTGCAGGAACTGAAAACGGATTGGGATCGTATAAAGCAGGAAATAAAAACAGTGAGAGCAGGAGGGGATTCTAAAAAACTTTATACATATAGTGAAGAATTCTTTAATCTAGCCAATGATGCTGTGCAGATAGCAGAAGTAACAACAGAACAAAATGTTTTTGAGGCACAAATGTTTTTAATTGTTTTAAATGGTGTTTTTTCTATTTTAGCAATTTTGTTTTAAATTTACAGCATAAAACATTTAAATAGAAGAAAGAAATTAGAACAAAATGAAGAGAAAAATCGACTAATAGCAGAACATTTAGCTCAATTTGCAGAAGATTTACGTGCTCCTATGAACGATATTTCTGAACTCCTTTATGTTGCTGATATTGAAAATTATGAACTCTTGTTTTTAAATAAACAAGGTATGGAAATTTTTCAGATAGATTCTATTTTGGGACATAAATGTTATAAAGTTTTACAAGGCAGAGATAAACCCTGTGAATTTTGTACGAATGCCTATCTAAAAGAAGGAGAAAACTATACGTGGGAGCATACCAACGAACTTACTAACCGTCATTATCTGTTAAAAGACCGATTAGTTCAATGGGATGGCAGAAGGGCCCGAATGGAAATTGCATTTGACACTACAAAAATAGAAAATGAAAAAATGCAATTAAAATTTACCCTGGAAGCAGAACAAATGGTTACAGATTGTATCGGTGTGTTATATCGCAGCAAAGATATAAAAAAAGCGATTGACATTGTTCTTGAGAAGCTGGGACAGTTTCTGGATGCTGACCGATCATATATATTTTATATTGTTGGAGAAAAGATGTGTAATGAATATGAATGGTGTGCTAAAGAGATAGAGCCACAGAAAGATAAATTACAAGATATCCCACTTTCTACAATTGAACGCTGGATTCCCAAGTTTGACAATAAAGAATGTATTATCATCACGAATTTGGAAGATATTAAAAATGATTCTGTGGAAGAATATGAAATTCTAAAAGATCAGGCTGTTAGCAGTCTTGTTGTTTCTCCATTAGAACAAGATGGAAAACTTATTGGATATTTAGGGGTTGATAATCCACCACCAGATAAGCTTATGAATATAGCTACTCTTCTACAAACCGTATGTTATTTCCTGTTGCTGGCTAATCATCAGGCAGAGAATGAGCAGGAGTTATCGCGTTTAAGTTATTATGATACCCTCACTTCTTTTTATAATAGAAATCGTTATATTCAAGATACGGAAGCACTAAATAATTCTAATGTTTCAGTAGGAGTTATTTACTTGGATGTAAATGGATTGAAGGATGTAAATGATCAATTGGGACATGAAGAAGGAGATCGATTATTAGTTCGTTGTGCTAATAGAATGAATAATCTTTTTGATCAAGCGAACTATTATCGAATAGGGGGAGATGAATTTGTTATTGTTTATCCCCAAATACCATGTGCACTATTTGAAAAAAAAGTAGCAGAACTTAAAAAAAGATTTCAATTTGGATCCGACTGCAAAGTAGCTATTGGTGCTAATTGGGAAGAAGCTGTTAAGGATATTAATAAAGTTATTTCCAAAGCGGATGCAAATATGTATGTGGATAAAAAAGAATTTTATCGTAAAAATCCAACGTCTAAACGTTATCGCCATCACAATGATGAAATATTACATCTGACAGATTTAGAAGGATTAGAGAAAGAGATTGAAAGTGGACGTTTTATTATATACATTCAACCACAATTTTCATTAATAGATCAATCTGTAATGGGTGCCGAAGCGTTGATTCGTTATCAGCTTGATGGTAAAATTATTCCACCCAATACCTTTATTCCCCTGTTGGAGGATACTGGATTAATAGATAAAATTGATACATATGTTTTTACAAAGATATGTGAAAAAATTAGAAAATGGCTGGATGAAGGAAAAAAACTCTTTCCTATCTGCATTAATTTTTCATCGATATCTCTGCGTAACCCCCTTTTAAAAGAAGACCTGCAAGCTATCTGCAAAGAGTATCAAGTGCCTTTACAATACCTTGTTATAGAGATAACTGAGCGAATAAGTGAAGATGCTTCTTGCGATATAAAGAAAATAATACCAGAGCTTAGAAAAGCTGGATTTACAGTAGCAATTGATGATTTTGGAACGGATAGTGCCAATTTGGCAATGCTGTCAGAAGTTGATTTTGATATTCTGAAAATAGATAAAAGTTTAGTTAATAATATTGCTACAAATCAACGTACACTTATTTTAATGCAGCATATTTCTAAGATTAGTCATGATTTTGGCTTTCAGATGGTAGCAGAGGGTATTGAGACAAAAGAACAATGGGAAATCCTACACCTATGTTGCGTAGAAAATGGTCAGGGATATTACTTTAGCAGACCGATAGAAATGGAAATATTCGAAAAACACTATCTAAAGTAATGTGGAGATTAGTGTTTTCAAGAACTAATCATAATGGAACAGGGGTTGCGATCAGGTACACGGGTATGTGTGTTCTAAGCCCCTTTCCATACAGGAGTTTGAGCAGATGGTGTATATTGATGCATAAGAGATGACAAGGGCGGTTGCAACTGAATATGTGAATGGTATTTTCGAAGTGAATGCGTTTGACGTTTCAGGGTTGTCATAATCTTTCATTAAAAGCTTCCTGCAAGACCGACAAAAATTTTTCAGCAGGCTTGGAAAACAACTGATATTTTTTCCAAATAATATTCATTTCATTATCAAGACAGGGAGAAAGAGGGCGGAAACAAAGATTGCTATCTCCAGTCGTATTGATGATTCCATTAAAAGTAATGGCATACCCAAGACCCTCGTCAACCATTAAGGATGCATTGAATATTAGATTATAAGTGGCTACAATGTTTAATTCTGTGACTTTTTTACCTAACCACTGTGTAATGCGTCCACCTTTATCCTCTTGCTGTGAAAAAATGAGAGGTTTGTCCCACAGATCCTCTGGACAGATCACTTCTTTATGAGCCAATTCAGAATCTTTTCGCATAAGTATGCCCCAGGTATCTCTGGCTGGCATTTTTAAAGAATTATATTTTGTAAAATCCACGCTGGAAAATATAAGACCAAAATCAATCAGTCCTTTATCCAGTCGTTCTGTAACAAATTCGGCATTGCCGCTTGATATATGATAATGAATTCCCGGATGAGATTCCTGTAGATTCTTTGCTGCCTTTGCAATCATACGTATCGCATCGGTTTCTCCTGTTCCAATGTATATATCCCCCATTAGAATATCGTCTGAAAGCGTGACTTCCTTCTCTGTCTTTTTTACCAAATCCAGTATTTCTTCTGCCCGTTTCCGCAAAATCATTCCTTCTTCGGTCAGGGTAACCTTCCGCGATCCCTTTGTTCCCCGTATTAGAAGCTGTTTTCCTAATTCCTCTTCCAGATTTTTAATTTGTGTCGAAAGTGTTGGCTGGGAGAGATGAAGGGACTCCGCAGCCCGCACAATACTCTGTTCTCTTGCTATCGCCAGAAAATAATGAAGTACCCGTAATTCCATATGGAAATCTCCTTTGCAATTATATTTATTCCTTATCTGCCATTAGTATTTTATTTCTATAAATACTTTATCTATACTTTAACATGAAAATGCATAGGTTTCAACTATGCTGATTAATATAATATAAGTATTGGCTATTATATTGTATCCGGAATATACTGTAAATGAAAAAGTAATACAGAATAGTCCCATACTTTGAACAAATTATAGACAGGATAAGCAGACAAATAAATTAATAAAGTCAGGAGAACAGAAATGATTGATATAAAAGAGTTTTTAGAATATATGGACAGCGGAAAAAGAATCACCTGCGGATCTGAGATACATGAGTGTATGCATTGGCTTTCACAGGAGGCCTTGCGTCTGACAGCAGAATTAAATGGAAGTTATCATACTCCGCAGGAGATCAGAGCGCTGATGGAACAGCTGACAGGAAGACCGGTAGATGTAACATTCAATTTGTTTCCGCCTTTATATACCGACTGTGGAAAGAACCTTCACATTGGAAAAAATGTATTTTTTAATTCGGGCTGTAAATTTCAGGATCAGGGAGGAATTACTATTGGTGACGGTTCCCTGATTGGACACAATGTGGTCCTTGCAACGCTGAATCACCATTTGGATCCCAGATACAGGGGGGATATGATTCCTGCCCCAATTCATATTGGGCAAAACGTCTGGGTCGGTTCCAATGCAACAATACTTTCCGGTGTCACGATAGGTGATGGAGCAGTAATTGCGGCAGGAGCTGTTGTAACAAAAGACGTTCCCCGAAATGCTGTTGCAGGAGGTGTTCCGGCAAAGATAATAAAAAATATAGAATAATAAACCCTCTTTTATCTGACTATAAATTAGTCTTTTAAAAGAGGTTTTTTTCTTTTTTGTTACTTTATAATGTATGATATTTTAATTTCAAAAGAGATTATTACTCGGTTTTTTGGTCAAGGTATGATAAACTAAGGGTAAATGCAAATCAGGAACCCAAAGTATGTATAACTGGTTTCAAGGTTGCTGTAATTAACCTGAAAAGGGAGGAATTATTTATGAGGAAGAGAGTTTGCCATTTGTTTAACTCCATATCAACTAAGGTTATTTTGCTTATGCTGGTATTGGTGCTGCCACTGAATCTGATTGCCATTATCGCCAATGAGAAGGTGATTGATACCATGGTAAACCAAAATAAAATGTCCGCCCAGACTCTGGCGGATACTTTTACGTCGGAAATCGAGACCCAGATGACGAATACCCATACCTTATTATATTATTTTTTAACCAAGAATCCGGATTGTATCCAAATGAAACTTCAGGAAGAAAATAATTATACATATCAAAGTTCAAAACAGAAATTATATTTTAGCCTGAAATCTATGGGCAGCATGACGGATGGTGGAGACGGCTATTTTTACTATATGAAGAAGATGAAAGATGTGGTTGTCTATGATGAAAACCCTAAGGATAGTAATAAACTGTACCATACGATGAATGAATTTATAGAAAAACAGCTGGATGACGGAATCACAGGTGGGTGGCATATTTATGAATTTAATTCGTATAAATATTTGTTTCTAATAGTGGAGCAAAAAAGTATGGTCTATGGAGGATGGTTTAATCTGGATGCACTTATAAAGAAACTGGAACACAGATTGAGCTATACCGATTATTCAATTGATTTGTCAGAGGGTAAAAGCCCTTCGAATACCAGGGATCGCATTGTTGTTACAGCGAATTTGAAGAAGCTTAATTTATCGATCAGTGTAAAGAAAAGTGAAATTGTAGGCGGAATATCTAAATATGTCACGGCATTGCAGACAATGGCATTTCTATATTTGGCCTTAATACCGCTTTTGTTTATTTTTTTGAAGATCATTTTAATAAAGCCGTTGAAAATAGTAAATCATGCACACCGCCAGATCAAAAAGGGCAATCAGGACTACAGAATTACTGATAAAGCTAATTCTGTGGAGTATATAGAAGCATACCAGTCTTTTAACCAGATGGCGGATAACATCAAGGCCCTTCGGATTGAAGGGTATGAAAAGGAAATTGCAAGGCAGAAAATAGAACTTCGCAATCTGCAGCTGCAGATTAGGCCCCATTTTCTTCTGAATACGTTTAACCTGATTTATACCCTGTCACAGCGTAAAGAGATGACTGCGGTTCAGCAGATTATCATATACCTCTCAGAATATTTTCGGTATATTTTTAGAAGTGACAAGGAATTAGAGCTTTTTCCCAAGGAGCTTAAGCTGATTCAGGGTTACGTGAAGATGGTTTGCATCAATTATTCGGGAAACGTGGAAGCAGAGTATCAAATAGAACCGGAGGTACAATATGTCAGGGTTCCGCCGCTGCTGATACATAATTTTATTGAAAATGCAGTTAAGCATGGAGTAAAGCAGGGAACCATGCTTCATATAACGGTTACAGGACGATATGTGGATAAAAAAGTGGTCTTCCAGATTACGGATGACGGCAATGGCATGAGCGGGGAATCCCTGGAAAAATGCAGGAAGTTGCTGCAGGGAGACACAGAGCCGGAGAATTTTACCTCTGGCATCGGATTATCCAATTCCATACGGAGATTAAGGCATTTTTATGGTCCGGAAGCAACAATAGAAATAATGTCAGTACAGGGGGAAATGACCTCTGTGATCATACAATTCCCATACAATTTGGAGGTAGAAAATGAAGTTACTATTGATTAATGATGCTATTTTAACAGTTGAGACAATGAAAACAGATATTCCATGGGAGCAGTATGGAGTGGAAGAGGTATTTACCGCTTATGATGCAGAAGCCGCCAAGATTTGTATCCAGAAAAATCCCATTGATCTGATGCTCTGTGATATCGAGATGCCTGGTGAAAACGGGATAGCAGTACTGCGCTGGGTCAGGGAGAACAAAAAGGAGATTGAATGTATTTTTTTAACCTGCCATGCCAGCTTTGAATATGCAAAGGAAGCCATTCAGCTGGGCTGCCAGGACTATTTGCTGATGCCTGCTATGTACGAGGATATCGGAGCGGCAGTTCTAAAGGTAGTTAACCGGATTAAAGATAAACGGGAGTCTGCCCGATTTCAGGAATACGGCAGGCAGGCGGTAAAGGAAAAAGTGGAACTGGCAACAGAAAACTTCGGACAGAAGAAAACGGAAAAATCGGTGGATGCGGCGATAAGCTATATTGTAGAGAACCTGTCCAGTGAGACGCTTTCTTTAAATGAAGTAGCTGAAAAGCTGTTCATACATCCGGCATATTTAAATCGGATTTTTAAAAAGGAAAAGAATATAACCGTTGGCCAGTATATAATTACGGAGCGGATGAAGATGGCAGCAGATCTGTTAAAGACCAGGAATCTTAGCGCAAATGCAGTGTCAGAGCTGGTTGGATATAAGAGTTATGCTAATTTTAATTCTATGTTTAAGAAATCATTTGGGTGTTCACCATCCCAATATAGTGGAGAAGATTAAACGATAAGTAGGTTCGTTTTTCATATGCAGTAAAAAAAGTAGTTCGTTTTCGAGAGATTCCAGTTTGAAAATAGTATGGTATTTAGAGTCAAAAAAAAGTATAAATAAAGCATAGAAACAAATACCTATTAAGGAGGATATTTATGAAGAGGAAAGTAGTTGCTTTATTAGTATGCAGCAGCCTGGCGGTAAGTATTTTAGGAGGATGCGGACAACAAAAGGAGACGAGCGGGAACGAGACAAAAGCGGGAACAAATAAAGAAACAAATAAAGAAACAAATAAAAAAACAAATGAAGAATCAAATAATGAATCAAAGACGGAAGCTGTGACATCTCAGGATGATACAGCGAAAAGCAGTTCAGAGACAGGGAAAGAAGGAGCGTCAGGTACCGAGTCGAAAGCAGATGGAGATATTGTAGAGATTTTCTGGCAGTATCCGGCAACCAGCGAGGTAACGGAAGGATTCTACCGGATGGAAGACGCGCTGAATGAGATGATGGAAAAAGACATTGGTGTGCATGTAACCTTTGTGCCGACAGATCTTATGACTTCCCAGCAGGATGCTACATTGATGATATCATCCGGAGAACAGCTGGATGTTTCACTGACAGCTTTTACCAGTGTGGGAAATCTGGTTGAAGATGGTCTGATTTTACCGCTGGATGAATACATGGAGGAGTATGGCAGCAAGATTGAGCCAAACTGGATCAGTGGAAATTATTATGATGGCAAGCTGTATTCCCTTCCATCTTGCGTAAACAAACTGTTTCAGACTTATGGATTCAATATGAAAAAAGAATATTGTGATAAATATGGATTTGAACAGGATGACAATAAAATTTATACGTTAGAAGAAATTGAAAAGATGTTCGAAATTGTAAAAGAAGGAGAAGGCAAAGATTTCTATATGATGACTCCCTGGAATAATACATATGAGCCTTTGAATTACAGCTATCAGGAATACGACATGTTAACGGGAAGTTTTTCAGCCGGCGTATTGATGTTAAACAGAAGTTTTGAGGATACAACTATTTATAATTATTTTGAAACAGAGGAGTATAAGAAATATTGTGAGATGATGTATGACTGGGCAGCAAAGGGATATATTGCACCTGATGCGGCAGTGGATACAGACTTTTCAAACCGGGCTATGGAAGAAAATTATTTAGGAAGCTTTGGTTATTGTGAGCCGGAGAGCGGTATGCTGGCAACAAACTCCACCTGGGGTCAGGATGTTGTCCAGTTCCGTACAGTTGATGGATTTATCAGGCTGAATGGCGGTTCTAATGTTAACTGGAATGTGCCCATTACCTCTGTAAATCCCGGTAAAGCAGTAGAGGCGATTGCTTATGTACTTACAAATAATGAGGCGGGTACACTAATTCAATACGGTTTTGAAGGAGAAGAGTATGAAGTAGTGGAAGATAATGGAGAGTATCAGGTAATTAAATATTTAGCAGATGACGTCACACAGCTTCCTTATAGTAATGTGTACGGGCTTTGGGGAAATCGCCTGACCCTGCCGGCGGTTTATCCGGCAGATATTGATCTGAGTAAAAAATGGCTTGATTATGAAAATGCATTGCCAAAAAGCCGCTATTCACCGGCGATGGGTTACAGCTTTAATGCCAGCAGCGTAAGCACGGAAATTGCCGCAGTTGAGACCGTAATGGAACAGTATTGTTATAGCTTTAATGCAGGAGCACTGGACCCTGAAAAAGCTTTACCGGAATTTAATGCTGCGCTAAAATCAGCAGGCATTGATAAAATAATTGCTGAAAACCAAAAGCAGCTTGATGCATGGGCAGCAAGTAAATAATCTATCATGAGAAAGGACTGCTGTTCCTTATGAAGGTTTGCAGCAGTCCGATATATTATAGGAGATTAACATGATCGGAAAAAGAAAATTACCGGCATTTAAGAAGAGAATAGAACTGAAAAAGGTACTGCCATTTTATCTGATGGTTTTGCCAGGATTAATTTACTTATTGATTAATAACTATTTGCCGATGTTTGGCATTGTCATAGCATTTAAGAAAATGAATTATACCAAAGGTATTTTTGGAAGTGACTGGAGTGGCCTGGATAACTTTCGGTTTCTGTTTGCATCAAAGGATGCCTGGTCTATCACCAGAAATACAATTTGTTACAATATAGCCTTTTTTGTAATTGGAACTGTTTGTGCAATACTGCTGGCGATTTCGATTAATGAAATTCGTTCAAAGCATACTTCTAAATTGTACCAGATATTTATTTTACTGCCTTATCTCATGAGTTGGGTTGTTGTCAGTTATCTGGGATATGCATTTTTATCCAGTGAAAGCGGATTCTTGAACAAGACATTGTTTCCGGCGATAGGGTTGAAACCGGTTAATTGGTATCAGGATAAGACTTATTGGCCGCTGATTCTGATATTTGTAAATACATGGAAAAATGCAGGTTACAGTATGATTATCTATTATTCCAGTATCGTGGGAATCAGTCAGGATTTTTTTGAAGCAGCACGGATTGATGGAGCATCAAAATGGAAACAAATCAGATATATCACGCTGCCCTTATTAAAACCTACTGTAATTACGCTGTTTATCTTAAGTGTAGGCCAGGTATTCCGTTCTGATTTCGGGTTGTTTTATCAGGTGACAAGAAACAGCGGGCCTCTGTATGAATTCACCAGAACAATAGATGTATATGTATATCAGGCATTGATGAAGAATGCGGATTACGGAATGGCAGGAGCAGCAAGTGTGTACCAGTCTATCTGTGGTTTCATCCTAATTTTAATCGCAAATAAGATTGTGAAAAAGTATCAGGCAGGCAGTGCGCTGTTCTAAAGGAGGCATAAATGAAAACAAGAGAAAATATGAGGACACAAATCATCACGAATGCAATCTGTATAATTGCAACTGCCGTTGCACTCTTACCCTTCATTCTTTTGATTATTGCCTCATTTACAGATAATAGCTGGGCATCCGTCAACGGTTTTACTTTTTTCCCAAAGGAATGGAGCTTATCAGCATATGAGTACATTGCTATGAAATGGCAGACGATTGGCCATGCTTATTTGATGACCATTATTGTAACTGCTGCAGGCACAGTGGCATGCCTTTTCATCAGCGTTTTATTTGCCTATGGCATCAGCAAGCAGTGGGTTCCGGGGATGAAAATTGTAAGCTTTTTATTGATTTTTACCATGCTGTTTAATGGAGGTCTGGTGTCCACTTACTACTGTTATAACAAGATCTGGAATATTAAGGATACCATATGGGCATTAATTGTCCCAAATATGATGATGAATGCATTTAATATCATACTGATCCGGAATTATTTTATCAACAGTATTCCCATCAGTTTGGAAGAAGCAGCGAGAATAGACGGAGCCGGTGCGGTGCGGATCTTAATATCTATCGTGATTCCACTTAGTAAACCGATCATTGCAACCATCGGACTGATGACGGCTCTAAGCTACTGGAACGACTGGCTGAATGGTCTGTACTATTTATCAGCAAGAGGTGGTTCGGAGTATTATACCATTCAGATTGTATTGAATAATATCAGCAATGATATTCGTGCGATTTCCGCTGCAGCAACGAGCAGTGCGGCAATGGCGACGAATGTAAAATTGCCATCTACAACAATTCGGATGTCTATTGCTGTGATTGGTATCATCCCCATAGTGGCCATTTATCCGTTTTTCCAGAGATATTTGGTAAAAGGAATTACACTGGGAGGTGTAAAGGAGTAGCAGCATTATTTATTACATGATTTAAATTACAGGAGGAAGAAACAGATGATTTACAGTAATTATTCATTTACAATCCCTCAGGAAAAGCAGGTTCGGGTCATTATTGATACGGATGCTAAGAATGAAGCCGATGACCAGTATGCCATTGTCCAGGCTTTACTGAGTCCGAAGCTGGACAATGTTGGTTTCATTGCCGCACGTTATGGATGCTTAGAGGACAGTGTGGACAGAAGCTATGCTGAACTGGAGAAAATATTTGATTTGATGGGCTTAAAGAAAGAGGGTATGTTGTACCATGGAGCGCAGAGTGCGTTAAGGGATGAGCTTACACCAGAGATTTCTGAGGGGGCAGAATTTATTATAAAAGAAGCACTTAAAGAGGATGAACGACCTTTGTTTGTACTGTTCCTGGGCGGCATAACCGATCTGGCAAGTGCCTATCTGATGGAGCCTAAAATTGCAAAGCGTCTAACCGCTGTCTGGATTGGAGGAGGTCCATATCCTCTCGGAGGAAATGAATTTAATCTCTGGAATGATATCAATGCAGCAAATGTTGTGTTTGCCTCGCCGATGGAATTGTGGCAGATTCCACAAAATGTATATAAGCAGGCAGCGGTAACGCTTGCCGAACTGGAATACCGCGTTCGTCCTCAGGGTGAAATCGGAAAATATCTGTTTGAGCAATTGGATGAATTTAACCAATGCGAAGGTGTTCGTAAGATGGATTATTTTACCGGAGAAAGGTATATTCTGGGTGATTCTCCTGCGGTTGGCGTGCTTTTGTATGGAGACAGCGCCAGTTATCAGTGGCGGCGGGCACCGCGGATAGCTTCTGATATGACCTATGTACATCATGGAGCCAGCCGTCCCATCCGGGTGTATGATCAAATCGACCATCGGCTGCTGCTGGAAGACTTTTATTGCAAGCTGGCATTGTTTGCACAGAATGAAACAGAATGAATTATCCCGTAACGAACAGGATAATCTGTAAAAAATGAATGGAGAAATAAAGCTTATGAATCAATCATACAGGAATACGCAACTGAGCAGTGAAAAGCGCGCAGAATTGCTGTTACAGGAAATGAACATCGAAGAAAAACTTGCACAGCTGACCTGTTTTCTGCCTGCAAAGGATCGCATGGAGGAAGTAAAGGAGAAGTGCAAAATTGGTATTGGTGAGATCAGTACGCTGGAAATGAGAAATATTGAAAGTCTGGAAGCGGTGGCTGATTTTCAGCGGGATGTTCAGAAAATCATTATGGAACAGAGCCGCCATCACATCCCGGCGATTTTTCATATGGAAGGCTTATGCGGTGCGTTTATACAGGAAGCAGTCAGTTTCCCGGCTGGAATTGCACGTGGCTCATCCTGGGATGTTGAATTGGAGGAAAAAATTGCAAAGGTTGTGTCAAGGCAGGAACGGGCAGTGGGGATTACCCATACGTTAGCTCCCGTACTGGATGTGGCAAGAGATCCCCGCATGGGAAGGCAAGGTGAGTCCTACGGGGAAGATGCAGCATTGGTATCCGCAATGGGAGCAGCCTATACGAGGGGGATTCAGCAGGGAGAAAGTGCAGGAAGAAAGTCGGAAGCAGTGGCGAAACACTTTTTGGGATCCCATCATACGCAGGGAGGTATTCATGGTACACACCTGGAAATTCCGGATCGTCTGCTGCGTGAAGTGTACGCAAAGCCGTTTCAGGCTGCAATCAGCGAAAGCGGGCTGAAGGGAATTATGCCTTGTTATTGCAGCTTAGATGGAGAACCGGCATCAGCATCGGCAAAACTTCTGACCGGGCTGCTGCGGGATGAAATGAAGTTTGATGGCGTGACCGTCTCGGATTACAGTGCAATCAGCAATATTCTTGAAGTGCAGCATGTCTGTGAAAGCTATACAGATGCTGGAGAGCAGTCGCTGCTGGCAGGAATGGACGTGGAGACGCCTAACCGTATGGCTTTTAACAATGAACTATTGATCAGGCTGCAAAATAGTGAGAAGGGCATTAAGCGTTTAGATGAGGCAGTTCTGGGGGTGCTGGCTGCGAAGTTCAGAATGGGATTATTTGAAAATCCATATGCACTTAACGGTCAGGAATTAAAGCAGACATTTTTGGCAGGGGATGAAGAGGAAATTGCTTTACAGGCAGCCAGGGAGTCTCTGATCCTCCTTAAAAATAATGGAATACTTCCTCTCAAAGGAGGTATAAAAAAGATTGCCGTTATTGGTTGTCATGCAGAGAATGCCAGGGTCTTCTTTGGTGACTATACCCATTTGAGTATGGCTTCAGCAGTGCTGGCAGTGGCAAACTCCATTGCAGGAATTGGTGAATCAGGAACTGCAGGGAATAAAGACGCGGTTCTGATATCGGGAACTCAGGTTCAAAGTGATGAGACAGAAGAATTTATGGAGTTATTAAATCTCCAGAAGCCAAATGTTCTGAGTTTATTGGATCAACTGAAAAAAGATCTGCCAAATGTGGAAATTAGCAGTGCATACGGTTATCCCGCAGCGGGCAGCGATGAATCCGGATATGGGAAAGCATTGGAAATTGCAGCAGCAGCCGACCTGGTAATTATGACCCTTGGCGGCAGGTATTGCAGCTGTTCCATTGCGACTATGGGGGAAGGTGTAGACAGTTCAGATATTAATCTTCCGGCGTGTCAGGAACATTTTATCAGAGAGGCGGCAAAGCTTGGAAAGCCCATGGTGGGCGTACATTTTAACGGCCGTCCCATATCCAGTGATACAGCAGATGAATGCCTGGACGCAATACTGGAGGCCTGGGCACCGGCTGAGGGTGGTGCAAAAGCAATCTCAGAAGTGCTGCTGGGAGCATTTAATCCATGCGGAAAGTTACCCGTGTCAGTTGCTTACCACACCGGACAGCTGCCTGTATATTATAATCATCCCTGGGGATCAGCATGGCATACGGGACGCAGCATAGGTTTTCAGGATTATGTGGATTTACCTCATACACCACGCTATTGTTTTGGCTATGGCATGTCGTATACGCAGTTTGAGTACTCAGCGTTGCATATCCAAGCGAAAGAGGTTTCTCCGGATGAAACCATTATGATAACCTGCGAAGTTAAAAATACCGGATCTGTGGATGGAACAGAAGTGGTACAGCTGTATATTTCCGACAGCTATGCAAGTTTACAAAGACCCGTTAAGGAACTGGCGGGATTTGCGAGAGTGACGCTGATGGCTGGAGAAAAGAAGCAGGTGAAATTTACAGTGGAGCCCGGACAGCTGGCGTTTCTGGATAAAGATATGAGATGGAAGATTGAAGCCGGTGAATTCAGAGTAATGATAGGCAGTTCCTCAGAAGATATTCATTTAGAGGATTGCTTTGCAATAACGGATAGCCTTTTTATTGAGGGGAATGAGCGGGGATTTTATGCAAAGGTGGAGGGATAGATTAGTGCTCCATCCGGACAGTAACAATAGTGACAGCACTGCCTATTTTGCCATCTGCCGCGTTGTCGTCAGTCAGCGGAGGAACCACTCCGCTTCCATCCTTCGCCTTGCAGACTGACAAAATATTCAGCACTGTCACTATCATTACTGTCTGGATGGAGCACTAGAAGTGACGGGAATGGATTTATTGGGATAGAAGATTTTTTACTTGAAAATGAAAGAGGATTATTGGGAGGAAGGAAATTGAGAAGATTAAATCTTATGAAAAAAATGTTGGCGGGTTTTATGGCTTTTGCAATGGTGATGAATGCCGGATTGCCGGCATTGGCGAAGGAATCGGATACCATTCTGGAAAGGGAGGCAGAAAGAGAAGTAACTGCGGAGGGTCTGTTGGAGGGGTATGCCAATACGACGGGGATAGACCAGGCTGACAGCCCCACCATTACCTCTATAGAAGAGCTTACTGAACCGGTACCGCATCTTAAAGTTATGGTTACAATTGGCAGCTTAGGCGGATTTGATGTGCATCTTCCTCCGAAAGATAAATTTGAGGGACGCTTTTACCAATTGGTGCACCCAACATTTCTGGATCGGAATGTGTCCGATCATAATATAGCGCTTGCTTATGACAGTGGGGCATATACCCTGCAGACAAGCGGAAGCGGCTTTGTTAAGGTTGGAATTAATCTTGACGCTGCAGCAGCGCATATATCCAGAACGATTGCGAAAAATTACTATGGTTATGAGGATAAGATTTATGGCTATATTTATGGTGGCAGCGGCGGTTCCATGCAAGTAGTCGGGGCAATGGAAACCACCAACACCAAACTGCAGAATATATGGGATGGAGCGGTACCGTATATTACAGCCTCTCCGGTTTCACTTGGCAATTTTAATATCAGATTATTTGCCCGTGCTGTTCTTGAAGAGAAAGCGCCCCTTATTAAGGATGCGGTGAGTCCCGGAGGCAGCGGGGACCCTTATGCGGTGTTAAATGATATGGAAAGCGAAGTTCTGCGTGAAGTTACGAAGTTAGGCTTGCCTTTGCAGGCATGGGAGAATTATGAATATCTGCTTTTGATGAATAATCATAAAACTCTGCAAGACTCCCTGGCTGCTGCAGAAGGTATCACGACTAATTCATATAATGAAAAATTTTGGACTGAGCCGGGGTACCTGGGGGCGGAAGATTCAGAGCTTGGCAGGCTTTTTAGAAAATTAAGAGATTCGGGGATCAACCAGGACGGACTTTCGAATATTGCATATCACAGGCATATAGATCCAGGGATGAGCTATCATACCTGGGATCATTTAAAAGATGCTGAGGGGACACCTTACTATGCACAGATTGGAGGACAGCATTCGGGCGTTGGAACAGCGTCTATGATGTCAGGCGGCGCCTCTTACTCAGGGAAGATTGGCATGAAGGTTATTATGATTCAGAATCTGATGGACGTTGATTCCTTTCCAACGGACGGAGACTGGTACAGGCAAAGGGTGAGGGAGCAGGGACTTGAATCAAATTTTAGAATCTGGGTTAACCAGTATGCGGATCATCAGGAGAACAAATATATGCATTTAGATCATCCATATCCCCTGGAAGATCTTCCGGAGCGTTTAATCAATTATGTGGGCAGCCTGGATCAGGCGCTGCGTGATCTGTCGGCTTGGGTGGAGGAAGGCGTGGAACCTCCTCAATCATCCAGTTATGAAGTAGTTGACAGCCAGTTTGTTTTGCCGGATGATGCTGCATCACGCGGGGGAATACAGCCGGTAGTTGATCTGTATGCAGATGGTGCAAAAAGGGCAGACATCGCAGCGGGCGATACCGTTACATTAGAAGCAGCAGTTCAGGTACCGCCCGGAATCGGTTCTATTGTAAGTGCCAAGTGGGATTTATATGGTGATGGTAACTTCGTTGATACAGATTATGAAACGCTGTCTGACGGTAGCGTAATCGTCAGGGGCTCTGCAGTATATACCCAGCCTGGTACTTTTTATCCGCAGGTGCGGGTAGCCTCTCAGCGTGAAGGGGATTCAGACACACCATTTGCAAGGGTAGAGAATCTGGGACGTGCACGTGTTGTTGTAAAAGCCCAGGAACCGGATACTGAAGAAACAAAACCAGAGACAGAACCAGAGACAAAACCAGAAACGAAACCAGAGACAGAACCAGAAAAAGGAACAGGAAATGCTAAAATTGATATCTCAAAGTCTGTTTTAAGTATAATTGCATCACAGGTATTTACCGGAAAAGCCATTACACCAGAGGTTCGATTAACATGTAATGGCAAAACATTATCAAAGGAAAAGGATTATACAATTTCTTACAGCAAAAATGTCAATATCGGTAAAGCAAAAATTGTAATCACAGGCAAGGGTAATTACCAGGGCAGCCTGTCCACTACATTTGCAATCAATATGAAAAAAGGCAGGAGCTACACAATAGGCAACTACAGGTATAAAGTGACGAATGCCAGTGTCAATGGAAAAGGAACGGTAACCGTAACCGGCGTTAAAACAAAAGCATTAAAATGCATCACCGTTTTGAATACCGTAAAGATCGGAGGAAAGTCATTTCGGATAACTTCCATTGGAACCGGTGCTTTTAAGAACTGCAAAAAAGCTACCAGGGCATCCATTGGAAAAAATGTGAAAACGATTGAGGCAAAAGCATTCCAGAATTGTAAAGGATTAAAGAAGATTACAATAAAAAGCACCATGTTAAGTAAAACGGGAAAACAGGCGCTGAAAGGAATCAACAGGAATGCCAAAATCATAGTTCCCGGGAAAAAATTAAAAGCTTATACAGATCTTCTGAAAAATAAAGGACAAAAGAATACCGTGAAGATTAAAAACAGATAAACTGATTTAAGTATAGCCTCTCGGAATCTCTGATAAAAGCAGATTTTCCGGGAGACTATTTTAAAGTGGAGATAAAGCGTTCATATGTAATCAGAAAGAGAAATGTATGATGAGTGAAGGGAGTTTTAGTCAATGTTTAAAAATGCAAAATGGATTGGAGTTCCAAAGAGTGAGCTTCAAAGATGCCATATTTTACAGGGAGAACAGAACAACAGATTTGCTTATTTTTATCTGGATATCCCGCTAAAAGAAACCGGTGTGCTGAAGATATGTTTATCTGCCGCAGCAAGGTACCGCATGTGGGTAAACGGGTATTCTATATTATCAGGACCCTGCAAAGGGGACCGATATCGACAGTATTACGATGAAATCATGGTATCAAAATACCTGCGCACAGGAACAAACAGAATTGCCATTCAGGTGCTGGCATGCGATTCTTATATTGTGAATAACAGGATGAAAACCGGCACCCAGCCTTTGATTGCCTATGCAGGTCTTCCCCTGGGGCACCGTCTTGCAATACAAGGAGGGGTATTCAACGAAAAAGAAGAAAAAATAGCGGATATTACAACTGGTATCGCTGACTGGAGAGTGTGCCTGGAAGGAAGCTATCAGTTGGAGTTTCAGGAACCATATCTCACTTGGTTTGGGGCAATAGCAGAGCGCATTCCCAAGACAGCAGTGCCTTTTTCCTGGAAGAAGGCAGAAAGCCGGATAGAATTTCAAGGGGCTGAGGTGCTGGAACTGGTACAGACAGATGATGGGAATGCAGGTTTTGGTAATATCGGTGCGCTTGTAATGAAAGAGAGGGAGATACCGCTGCTCTATGAAACGAAGAATACCTTTCAAAAAGAATTGCTGGAGCAGGTTATTCCAGGGGATATTCTGATTGGCAAAAATACCAGAAGGGAGTTTATCCTGGATGCGGGTGAAATAAAGACAGCGTTTGTGAAATATGCATTTTCCTCTGGAAAAGATGCAAAGGTTAGTTTTACATATGCAGAACGGTTTATGGGAGGGCAGGTGGATGTCAGGCGGGATGATTATATAAACGGCACGTTGGACGGGATGCAGGATGAAATTTTTTTGGATGGTACGGAATTGCTATATGAACCTTTCTGGTACCGCACGTTTCGTTTTATTAAGATTGTAATAGAAACCGGTGACAATGAGGTGTATTTTCGAGAACCGCATTTTATGGAAACCGGATATCCCATTGAGGTACAGACCTGGGTGGATTCCTCTAACAGCTGGGTGAAGGAAGTCTGGGAAATCTGTGTAAATACGCTAAAGAGATGCATGAATGAGACCTATATGGATTGTCCCTATTATGAACAGATGCAGTTTCCCATGGATACCCGTCTTCAGGCACTGTACACCTATATTTGCAGCAATGATTCCAGGCTGGCAAAAAAGGCAATTAAAGATTTTCATTATAGTATTATTCCGGATGGGCTGGTTCAGGGGAAATACCCCTGCTCCCACACACAGATTATTTCCACATTTTCACTGCACTATATTTTTATGCTAAAGGAATATTATATCCAGACCGGTGACCGGGAGACGATCAGAAGATATCGCCCGGATGTGGATCTGATATTGGATTATTATGACCGCAAGATCAAAAACGGGCTTGTTGAAAATCTGGGCTATTGGGAATTTGTTGACTGGCAGCCTGAATGGGAGGCACAAAATGGTTCCCCCGAGGCCACGGCTTATGGTGCCTCCACGATTATTAATCTGATGTATTCTTATGCACTATCCTGTGGGGCGGATATAAATGAGGAAACCGGGCGGTATGGCGTGGCGGCAGAGTATCGTAACCGCCAGAGAAACATATGTGATGCAGTGGAGAAACTTTGCTGGTCAGAGAAGAGGAAGCTATATCGGGAAGGACCGGAGTTTGAACAATACAGCGTTCATGCACAGGCATGGGCGGTCTTAAATAAAATGAAGGAAGGGCGCCTGGCAGGGGAGTTAATGGAACGGGCATTGACTGGTACCGGTGTGGTTTCGTATTCTTTTTCCACCAGCTTCGAGTTGCTTAAAGCACTTGCCCTTGCCGGAAAATATGAACTGGCTAAAAGCATATTTAAACAGTGGCAGGATCTTAAGGGCAAGGGCTGTACAACCTGTCCTGAGGTGCCGGTAAACAGCCGAAGTGATTGTCATGCATGGAGTGCCCAACCGATCTATGAGCTGATTCATCATATCCTGGGCATCCAAATAGAAGAACCGGGCTGGAAAAAGATCAGCATAAAACCCGATTTATCTTTTGTCAGTGATCTGAAAGGGGAACTGATCACACCAAAGGGGATCCTGCGTTTTCAGATGGAAAAGAAGCAGGGGGCAATTAGCGGGAATATCTTCGTTCCCATGGGTATGGAAGCATCCTATACGGACGGGGAAGGGGCAGTAATACCATTGAATATGGGAGAGCGTAATGAGATTATGGTTGATGGCCAGCAGATCAGAGAAGCGAGTAAAGCTTAATTGCCGGGGATAGTCCGGTATTACAGAGATAGTCCATGAATTTAACCTTTGTGGACGGAATGACTCAGAATGGAGAAAATAATGAAAATTGTAAAATGCAGAACAAATCATATGAAAAACCCGTTGGGATTTTGGTTTGAACAGCCTGTTATATCATGGACAGTAACGGAAACCTTGGATAAGAAGCAGGAAACAGCCAGAATAGTAGTGGCATTGGATGCCCAATTGAACAAGATCATATATGACACCGGTAAGGATAACACACTGTCTGGCTTGGGTACGCCCATCCCCATTGAACTTTTGCCGTTTACCAGATATTACTGGCAGGTATCAGTTTGGGGAGATGGAGGAGACGAAGGGGTCTCAAAGGTATCGTGGTTTGAGACGGGGCGTCGTGATGCACCGTGGAAGTCCTGCTGGATTACACCTGCATGGGAAGATAACGCCATTCATCCATATATCTGGCACAAGTTTATCCTGGAACAGCCGGTTAGATCAGCCAGAGCCTATGCAGTAGGCGTGGGGATGTATGAACTAATGTTAAATGGTTCGAAAGTGGGCAATGAGTATTTTGCACCGGGCTGTACCGTATATGAAAAGGGAATACAGTGTTACACCTATGATATCACTAAGTATTTGGGAACCGGAGAAAATGTAATCGGGGCTATTTTAGGCAATGGCTGGGCAAAAGGACGTTTCGGTGTCTTTGGCCCGGATGTGCATTCACGGGCATCAGACAGGTTTGCTTTGCGGATGGAACTGCGCATCACTCTTTTAGACGGCAGTGAAATGGAGATTGGGACGGATGAAGACTGGAAATGTATAGAAGCACCAGTCATAGCAGATAGCCTTTATGACGGAGAAATCTATGATGCCCGCAAAGAAATCCGTGACGGTCAGAGGTCTGAATTCAATGTGGATAAAGATTCTGGAACAACGGAACCGGGCAATGTGGATAAAGGTTCTGGAACAACGGAACCGGGCAATTTGGATAAAGGTGCTGGTACACCGGAACCGGACAATGCAGACCTGGATGCAGTACGGCGGTGGGAGTCGGAAAACTTAGGCAGGATTGTGGACCGGCTGTCGCTTCCGGTATGCAAAAAAGAAACGGTGAAACCTGTCTCACTTTTTAGAACGAAGAAGAACGAACTGGTGCTTGATATGGGACAGAACTTAGCAGGGGGACTGGCTGTACGGATACATGAGCCATATGGTACCAGGTTAAAGTTTAGTTTTGGAGAAGTATTGCAGGATGATTGCTTTTATAATGAGAATTTACGAAGTGCTAAACAGGAGTACATCTTTATTGCCAATGGGGAAGAACGTATTGCAGAGCCGCATTTCGTATTCTATGGTTTTCGTTATGTTAAGCTGGAGGGATTTACGAAAGAGCCGGTCATAGAGGATTTTACCGGATATGCTATGTATTCTGATTTAGAAGAAACCGGTCAGATTACCACTTCTGATCCACAGGTCAATCAACTGTTTGAAAATGCAAAATGGAGTCAGAGAGGAAATTTCGTGGACGTTCCAACAGATTGTCCGCAACGTGACGAACGGATGGGATGGACAGGAGATGCTCAGGTTTTTAGCGAAACTGCCTCCTACAATATGGATACTTACGAATTTTATACGAAATATCTGCAGGATCTTTGGAATGAACAAAAACTTCAGAATGGAATGGTCGGAAATATCATTCCATCTTTTACGAAAACGAAAACGGATGTCAGCGATCCGATTCAGGGTGGATCTGCTGCATGGGGGGATGCCGCAGTTATAATACCCTGGCGCCTGTATTTGCATTATGGGGATATCACGATTCTTAAGCGCCAGTATGAGAGCATGAAGGCCTGGGTAGACTGGATCAGGCGGCAGGATGAGGCGGATGGCAGTTCCTGGCTGTGGAGGACAGGATTTCAATTTGGTGACTGGCTGGCTCTGGATGGCAGGACAGCAGGAGGGACCCAGGGAGGCACTGATAAAGTCTACATTGCATCTGCCTACTATTCTTATTCGGCGGATTTGGTCAGCAAAAGTGCTAAGGTACTGGGCTTTACGGAAGATGAAGAATACTACCAGGAATTGTCGGAGAGGGTAAAACAAGCGATTTTAAATGAATTCTTTTCACCCAACGGCAGATTGACAATCAAAACCCAGACGGCATATATTCTCGCCTTATATATGGAGCTGATACCAAAAGAGTGGGAAACAAGAGTGGTGGAGGACTTAGCAAGGCGGGTGGAAGAGGATAACATGCACCTGACTACAGGATTTGTTGGAACACCGTATCTCTGCCGGGTACTGTCTGCGTATGGTTATGCGGATCATGCATACCGAATCTTCTTTCAGGAGGATTATCCGGGATGGCTGTATGAGATCAGGATGGGAGCGACAACCATTTGGGAAAGATGGAACTCCATATTACCGGATGGCAGAATATCAGACACCGGTATGAATTCATTGAATCACTATGCCTATGGGTCAATTGTAGAGTGGTTGTACCAAAGCGTTTGCGGACTGCAGATTCAGGAACAATATCCGGGATTTAAGCAGTTTGTAATAAAACCTACTCTTTGCAAAAAGCTGAATTATGCACAGGCAGCCTATCAGTCACCGGCAGGCTATATTTTCAGCCGCTGGGAGGTAGCGGATAATAAGATGCAGATGAATATTACGATACCTTTTGATGCTAAGGCGGCAGTTTACCTTCCTTGTCCAAAACCGGAAACAATTGTGGGGATCGACAGTCGGCTCCTACAGGAATCCAGCGGCGGGTACAGGTATGCAGATCTTCCGGCAGGAGAGTATCAGATAACCTATGATTTACAATGGGATGCAGGGGCGTGCTATTCATTTGACTATTCGGTGAATGAAATGGTAACGGTACCCGAGGCGGCAGACGTTTTATATGATCTGACGGATAGGATTGGGATCATGTCAAAGGAGCTGGCACCGGATCTTAATAAACCACTGAGTGATGCCCTTAAGGAAATGGATCCGGCTGCTCTGGAACAAATTCGGGAACTTATGGACCTTGAGCAAATGGAACGCAGGCTTAAAATGATACCGGTAAGAAGAATAAGGTGAACATGCAATTTTAGACCGGTTTCTATGCGTACGGAAATCTGAAATGAATCAAAAGACTGACTTGAGGAGGTAATATTAATGTATCATACAATACGTCCCGGCCAAATCTGGCTGGATACAAACGGCAGCAGAATACAGGCACACGGTGGTTCCGTAATATATCTGGACGGTGTTTACTACTGGTACGGTGAAAATAAGGAAAAAACCACCGGCAGAGATGATATCTGGCATTGGGGAGTGCGGTGCTATGCATCAGAAGACCTGTATAACTGGGAGGATAAGGGGTTGATCATAAAACCGGATACAGAAGATCCAGCATCTTCTCTGCATCCCACAGCGATGATGGACCGTCCGCATATTATTTACAATGCGGATACTAAAAAGTATGTTTGCTGGTTAAAAATTATGAACCGAAATGGCTCCCAGACAGAAACGATATTGACGTCCGATCACATGTTAGGACCATATACAAAAGTTCGGGAAGGGCTGAAACCCTTAAATATGAGTGCCGGGGATTTCGACCTGGCGGTGGCGCCGGATGGAAAAGCCTATTATTATTTTGAACGGGTACACAGTGAGACGATCTGTGCTGATCTGACGCCTGACTATACGGACGTAACCGGATATTACAGTACGCATTTTCCCCATAGTGGACCACCCTATGTAAGGGAGGCAACAGCACATTTCATGAGAAAGGGCAAACATTACCTGCTTACATCAGGAACAAGCGGCTACCTTCCCAATCCGTCAGAAGTTGCTGTGGCGGATACCTGGCACGGTCCGTTTCGTGTACTTGGAAATCCCCATCCCGATGATGAATCAGGGACATCTTACCATTCACAAATTTCGTCAGTATTCAAAGTGCCGGGAAAGAAAGACCTGTATATCGCCTGCGCCGACAGGTGGCTGCCTGAATTCGTACACACCGGCTACGAAGATTACCGGAAAGTATTTGAGATGGCATTTCATCCGGATGAAGAGAAAAGGAAGGATATTGAAGAAATCATATCCTCCGAAGGGCTGGACAGGCATCTGGTCCATGATGTAAACAGAAATACTTCTATTGCTGATTATGTATGGCTGCCACTGCGGTTTACGGACGACATGGTATATGTGGATTGGAAAGAGGAATGGAAGATCGAGGATTATGAGTAAGCGGCTGAATGGAAAAGGAGAAAGCAAGCTTGCGCTATTGAGGAGGTATATAGATGAAGCAATATGATGTATTAGAAATAGATTTAATGGGATGCGATCCGGGAAATGACTGGGTGAATGTAAATGTTTTAGCAGAATTTGTACTGAATGGAAAGCATTATACCAGAAAAGGTTTCTATGCCGGAAAGGGAAGATACATAGTGCGGTTTATGCCGGAAGAGCCGGGTATTCTGCGCTATAAAGTGAGCGGAATCGTGCAGGCGGCTGGAGAAAAACAGGTAGAGCCGGCATCAGAAGACAAACATGGGATAGTAAAGGCAGAAGGGACTGTTTTCCGATACCAGGACGGGACAAAATACCTGCCTTTTGGCACCACTGTGTATGCCTTGCTGCACCAGGAACATCAGGTAGTGGAACAAACTATGGAGACCATGAAGGGTTCACCATTTAACAAGATCCGCTTCTGCGTATTCCCCAAACACTTTGCGTTTAATGATAACGAACCAAAGCTCTTTGCATTTGAGAAAAATGAAGAGGGTAGCTGGGATGTGAACCATCCATGCATGGAATTCTGGGAAGAACTGGAGCTGCGCATTTCACAGTTTGATGAAATGGGGGTACAGGTAGATTTAATTTTATTCCATCCCTATGATCACTGGGGGTTTATGCATCTTAATCGAGACGAATGCCTTACTTATCTGGAATATGTGATACGAAGGATTTCAGCATATCCAAACGTATGGTGGTCACTGGCTAATGAATATGACCAGATGACAGATTTTACAAAGGAACGCTGGGAAGAAATGGCGGCATTTTTAGGAAGAAATGATGGGGGCGGGCATTTGTTAAGCAACCACAATTTTGTACATCCGTGGGATTTTTCCAATACGGATACCACCCATGTCTGCTTACAGAATGCGGATGCCCCTAAAATACCGGCACTGTTCAGGAAATTTGGCAAACCGGTTATCTATGATGAACTTGGCTATGAAGGAAATATTCCTTACAGCTGGGGAAATCTGTCTGCGTTTGAAATGGTGAACCGTTTCTGGAAGATCGTCTGCTATGGGGGATATGCCACTCATGGGGAGACTTATATGGATGATATGAACGATAATCAATGTCTATGGTGGAGTAAGGGCGGAATCTTAAAAGGACAAAGCATGAAGCGGATAGGCTTCTTAAGAAAATTGACGGAGTCATTTCCGGGAACGCCGGTTTTATTTAAGCCGGAAGACAGTCTGCAAATAGAGAGCCGGGTGCAGTTAAATCAAATGCTGGAACAGAATATACCTGGTGTCAGTGATAATCCTGTGTATATCTGTATGTCGAACATGACAGACGAAGAATTCACCCATATGCTGGAGTTCTTCACAGATCCGGTTATTCATGTGGGGAAAGAGGTGTATCTGAAGTACTTTGGAGACATGTGTACGATTTATGGTAAAATGCAATTACCGGAAGACCATCTATATACCGTGGAAGTTATCGATGTATGGGAGATGACAAGGGCGGTTGCAGCTGAACATGTGAATGGTATTTTAGAAGTGAAACTTCCGGGGAAACCGGGGATTGCGATACTTGCGGCGAGGGAGACTGGGGAATAGTAAAGGGATTGCTATGCTTGTGTCATATGTGATCATATCACAGAACTTTCTCTGTAATCATGTTATATTACATTCAAATACTTGAATGGAGGAACAATATGGTTAAGAGAAAAGCACAGGTCAATCAAAAAGATTGTGCAGCCTGCGGGGCATGTCTGAAGATCTGTCCCAAATCTGCACTGTCAATTTATAAAGGCTGTTATGCTCAGGCAGACGAGATTTTATGTGTAGGATGTGGACTCTGCACAAAGGTTTGCCCCACCAATGCGATCAATATCGTTAAGAAGGAGGGGGTAAACTTATGAAGCAAAAACGCTGGTACGATTATCTCTGGATATGGTCCGTCATTTTCTTCATTTTGGGTTTTTTCAATATTCTTTTTGCATGGCTTGGCATGATTGAATTTATATTGCCACTGGCAATTTCTTTATTTGCCAAAAATAAGGCATTTTGCAATAATTTCTGTGGCAGGGGACAACTGCTAAACCTATTGGGCAGTAAGTGCAAATTTTCTAGAAATAAGCCAACCCCGAAATGGATTTACTCCAAATGGTTTCGCTACGGCTTCCTTATCTTTTTTTTGATAATGTTCATTCAGATGGTTTTTTCAACCTATCTGGTATTTTCCGGAGCGTCCGGCCTGAATGAGTCCATTAAATTGTTATGGACTATCAAAGTACCATGGCATTGGGCTTATACCGCTAACATTGCAGAACCCTGGATTGCCCGGTTTGCATTTGGATTCTATAGTATTATGCTGACATCGACGATTCTTGGCATTACAGTAATGCTTTTGTATAGACCCCGTACCTGGTGCGCATTCTGCCCTATGGGAACAATGACCCAGATGATATGTAAAGCGTATAATCGGAAGGAGAGGTAAAAGTTATTCCTCTCCGGGGAACAGATTGCTGTAATATTTCGTTCTTCCAGCAATAACATCATCATAAAAGGCTTGTTTCTGGTCTATGTAGTCAATTGAGCTTTGAAGTTCATCCATAGCCAGGAGCAGGTCTTTTCTCTTATTCTCCAGGATTATTTTCCGCTCAGGGATAGATGACTGGCCCTGGAGGCACAGTGTGAGAAATTCCTTCATTTCTTTCAGGCCCATACCGCATTTTTTTAAGCAGGTCAGGCTATTGATCCATGCAATATCATACTCATCAAAGATACGGCGGTTGGCACGGTCGCGTTTTACGTTGGGAACCAGCCCCTCATTACAATAGAATTTCAATGCTTCATAATTCATGCCTGTTAATTCGCAGGTTTGTTTCATCGTGTACATAAGAACCTCCAAAAATTTATAAAATAACTATTGACCGGTAGCTACTACCGAAGAGTACAATATAAATGATAGCAATGAAAAGTCAGATTGTCAAGTCTGTGATAGCACTCCGACCTGTTAGTAATGATAGTGTCAGTGATGTCACTAATGTTGCTGTCCAGATAGAGTGCCAGAGCTTATTTGAAGTAATTTTTAGCTCTAAACTGATAGACACACACAAAGAATAGGAGGATGTTAACTTGAAAATATTAATGATTAACGGTAGTCCCCACAGTAATGGAAATACATATACAGCCCTGCGGGAAATGGAACAGATTTTTATGGGCGAAGGTATTGAAACAGAAATTGTACATGTGGGAAACAGAGATATTCGGGGCTGTATTGCCTGTTATAAATGCAAGGAAAAGGGCAGGTGCGTGTTTGATGATATGGTTAATGAAATTGCACCTGAGTTTGAGGCATGTGATGGTCTGGTGGTAGGAAGCCCGGTTTATTATGCTTCTGCAAATGCTACCCTGATCGCATTCCTTGACCGTCTGTTTTACAGTACGCACTTTGATAAGACAATGAAAGTCGGTGCAAGTGTCGTGGCGGCGAGAAGAGGCGGTCTGTCCTCAACCTTTGATGAACTGAACAAATATTTTACCATTTCAGGTATGCCGGTTGCTTCCAGCCAATATTGGAATGGGATTCATGGCAGGGACAAAGGGGAAGCAGAACAGGATACCGAAGGGCTACAAATCATGCGGACATTGGCTAAGAATATGGCGTTTTTGATCAAGAGCATTCAGTTGGGAAAGGAAGCCTATGGGATTCCGGAAAAGGAGTCCTTTGCACCTATGAATTTTATTCGATAGGTGGGACAAAACATGTAAATCCAGCCATTTGTAGAGCACATAAGAAGATTATATGGAAACTAACTTATATGGGGCGATGCAGGCTGAAGTTAAGTTGAGGAATATTACAAATTGAATGGAGGAATCTAAATTGGAATTTTTTGAAGTAATTAAGAATCGTTATTCTTGTAAGAAATTTGATGGCCGTCCGGTTGAAAGAGAACAGCTGGATCTTATTCTTGAGGCGGGAAGGCTGGCGCCGACAGCGAAAAACCTGCAGGAACAGCGTATCTACGTTGTTCAGTCTGAAGAGGGACTTGAGAAAATCGACAAGGTAACTCCCTGCAGATATGGGGCATCTACAGCTATTGTTGTGGCATATGATAGAGACAATGTGTTCACTTATCCCGGTGAAAAACGTGATTCTGGTATAGAGGATGCAACGATTGTTGCAACACATATGATGCTGGCTGCTAAGGCGGCAGGTGTTGACAGCTGCTGGATTAATTTCTTTGATCCGGAAGTGACAGCGAAAGAGCTGGGACTGCCGGAAAATGAGGAAGTACTGCTGATCCTTGATATCGGTTATGCCGCAGAGGGAACGAAACCTCTTCCTATGCATACCCAGCGTAAAGAAATAGCAGAGACAGTTCGCTATATATAATAAAGGAGGAAACTAAAATGAGTAAAGCATTAGTAGCATATTTTTCAGTGAGCGGCATAACCGCAAGATTAGCAGAAAGACTGGCAACTGCGATTGGCGCGGATTTGCATGAAATTCAGCCCACACAAAAGTACACAGCTGAGGATTTGGATTGGACAAATAAAAAAAGCCGTAGCAGTATGGAAATGAATGATAAATCTTTTCGTCCCGCTATAGCCGATAAAGTAGAGAATATGGATCAGTATGATGTGATTTATGTGGGATTCCCCATCTGGTGGTATGTGGCTCCGACTATTATCAATACATTTTTAGAAGCCTATAATCTGGAAGGGAAAAAAATCATACCCTTTGCAACATCCGGCAGCAGTGGAATGGGAAGGACAAATGCGGAACTGGAAGCTTCCTGTAAGGGTGCTGATCTGATGGATGGCAAACGTTTTCATGCAGATGCAGGTATAGATGAACTGAAAGCCTGGGCAGAACAATTTTAAATAGATTCTACATATAACACATTTGGCAATGGAATGGAGAATATCCGAAAATAATATGGTAGCATAAAATAAAGGTGCAGTCGGAAAAAGGTTGCGGGATCACAGAAATATATGATTTATCGTAAAACGACTTCCAAAAAAGCAAAATGGGAGAGAGTTGCCACTGTTAAATCAAATGTCAGAACATATGTGGACCGGAAGGCAAAAAAAGGAAAGAAATATTATTATGCAGTCAGGTCCTACCGTAAATCGGCTGGTTTATCCTGTTATAGCAGTTATGGAAGCAGTAAACGGGTAACTACCAGAAAATAGCGGGGTTATTAATTAATGTAATGAGATAGAGAGTATTGCCTGGGGATTTAGGTCCCGGGCAATACTCTCTTTTTATAGGATTTAGTTATATTTAAACTTCTCGGCAAAAATCATCATAGAATCAGCAACAAAACGACATAATTCAGAATACTCACTAAAGGAAGATTCGGAGCCAAGCCAGTGACGAACCCGTGTGCCATTATTCAGCTCTATGCATAAAAAGTATTGGGTTGGATAAATGGAGTTGCTTTTTTTTCTTGGTGATGTCATTTTTACTTCCGTGATTTCATTTAAACGATAGTGGTTGTGGTCTATAACAATAAATGTACCCATGTATGTAATGTTTCTCGGACAAGTTTTTCCTCTTTTATGCAGAAAATACAAACGAATAGGTTCTACCAGAAGCAATAGGATTGAAAAAAAGGAAATAACAAATCCTACAAGCGGCAAGAAGCTTACATCATTTTCGGTTAAGAGAATGAGAATTACTCCGATAAGTGATAAAATTAATTCAAAGATTGCTATTTTCAATATGGAGCGTTTTTCATTGTTTAAAATATCTTCCGGCAATAAATGAAAAGATTCAGGATCTCTTTGTGCTTCATAAACCATTTCAGATTTTTCCAGAGGTGAAATGGTTTCACTTTGCTGTAATCTCAATTTTTCAAAAAAAGCTTCTATATTCGAGGCGTTGAAATCGTATAGTCTTAACATCGTTTCTTCTTTTTTCTCATTATAGTAAACAAGATATCTTCGGCGAATGGTATATTGCAGCCAATTGTATCCTATCTGTTTTCTTTTCGTATGAAACCGTATGATATCAACTTTTGGTATTTCCATGAGGTAACCAAAACGCTTAATTAAAATTACATCATCTAACATGGTAATGCTGGTTTTTCGATAAAGCGCGATGATAACAGCTATTACAAAACCCGTTACCAGACTAAAGGGCCATTCCAGGATAAGTTGGAGGTAAAAGAAATAAATAAATCCCGCTGATAAAAATCTTAAAGCATACCAGCCAAAATACAAAATAAAACCTAATATAATTGTAAAGAACAAAATTGTTTCCAACGTCATTTTCCAACTGCTCTTTATTTCCTTTTTCTTCATTTCCATAGAGTAGTTTTCCTCTCCTGATTCATATAGAATCTTACTTTATGATATCATATGTAAATTTGCCGGAAGGATGCTTCCCGCTAAATATCATTCAATTATACAGTTTATGTATGTTTTATACAATACCTCAACGATTTTATTAATTAACGAAGGGGTATCCAAACTGAGGGAATATTCTATCTGGGGCTGCTATTAATGAAGTCTAACAGATTTTCTGCTATATAGTTTTCCAATGTATTGAATGTAAACTTTGATGTAATGAAAAGTAGTGATAAAGGAACTTAAAAACCAATCTGAAATAAATGCACTAATATTAATAAATTACAATACAAAGATAAAGAAAAGCAATTTACAATATAATAGACCGCAATATGCCATCCATGGACAGGTTGAGGCATATCACATAACATCAAAACTGCGATGCACATTTAGTCTTGTACTATAGCGAACATTTTATAGGGGGTATTAAATGATTTATATTTGGGTTTTGCTGAGGAAGGACGCTTTGTAGATGGAGGTAGTGTACGGAAAGATGGGGGTGGGAAACTGATATGGACTCCGTCAGCTTGCCGCAGAACTGGTATTTTCTAACCTTTCCGAAGCGCTTTTTGGCGGCACGCGGGCATTCACCGAGAAATCCTGATGCATTTCTCGGTTCAGTGCCCGCTTAGTATCCGCTGGGAGCCAGTCGAATACTATCCGCCAAAAAGCACTCCGCAAAG
>OATB01000098.1_pt1 | contig 91198 bp, 83 predicted proteins | sample 1494941 | NCBI WGS metagenome assembly OATB01 (sample SAMEA2579931, study PRJEB22360) | human gut metagenome | reverse complement strand
TCATGTCCGTTTTTAATTAAATGTCTGGTTGCCTTATATCCCCCATCACAGCTGTCAGATACAATGGTGTCCGCTTTATAATTTTCCAGTTCTCTGCCCAGAATTATAACAGGGAAATTTACAAGGTTCAAAAAGGATTCCTGAATGGTTTCTTCTTCGTCAGGAAAGACAATGGCACCTGCGGCTTCCGGTGCATTAGTTAAGTAACGGTTAATAATATCCAACCTGTTTGGATCGTATGAGTACTCAAAGGATAGCAGTGTATAAGGCGTATTTTTTAAAAGTGCTTCTGCCTGTTTCTCAATCTGCTGTTGAAAGTTACTTTTCCTGTTAGATTTCAGGAAGAGGACATATTTGGCATCCGTTGAGGACTGAGTAAGAGATTTGTTCTTCTTGATAACGAAATTAGGCGGATGATCCAGCTCCTGGATTGCTTTTTCCACCCGTTCCACAAGTTCCGGACTGACAAAACGGGTCTTGTTTACAACATGGGATACGGTAGAGGTAGATACACCGGCCATTTTAGCGATGTCTGTTATTGTTGCCATAGCAGTAGCTCCAATTCTTTAAATTTTATGTAAGCATCTGTGATTCCTGTTTACTTTATTATAAAATAGGAGTGCAAGGCTTGTCAATAAAATTTGCGCAAATTTTATCGAAGCAATGAATTGTAGAATATTGTAATAAGCCATTATGAGACTCACATTGATACTAATACTACAGCGAACAGTTTATTAAGGACCTACTATTCGTATTAATAGGATTTAGTTGATAGAAGACGCTTTGTAAGTCCGGGATACAAAAGTTAGATGATAAAATAGATCCTCATTTATAAGTTTTTATATAAGAGGATCTATTTTTTTATTGTATTTGAAGAAATTCTATATTTTTCCTAATAAATTTGTATGGAGTATCATAGCTAAAAAATATATTATGAAAATAAGATTAATATAAAAAACGTACAAAATGCACAAAAAGGGAGAGAGGTATGGAAAGATTAAAGAAAAGAGTATCATTGGTACTGGCAGCTGTTATATCAGTTACAAGTGCAGTTCCAGGAATATCTGCAATAGAAGTGCAGGCCAAAACGACGGATATGTCAGTAGGGGCAACACCTGTAATGGGATGGAATAGCTGGAATACGTAATTTCAGAATATTTCAGAAGAAAAAATCAAGCGGGCGGCAGATGCCTTGGTTTCTACAGGGCTTCGGGATGCAGGCTATGAATATGTGGTGGTTGATGACGGATATCTGGAAGACCGTAGGGATGAGGTTGACGGAAATCTGGTTCCAAATGCATCTAAATTTCCAAATGGATTTAAGGAGGTTTCAGATTATGTACATGAGCGGGGGTTGAAGTATGGAATGTACAATTCATCAGGGACATATACCTGTGGAAGATTGCCGGGGTCATGGGGGCATGAAGAAGCAGATGCCAGGACATTTACGGAGTGGGGAGTGGATTACTTTAAATATGACTTCTGCTTTAATCCGTTAGTAATCCGGGTGCCTGACTATACAGACTTTGCGCCGGATATTGACAAGTTGTTGATTTACGATTCAGACAACAATATTGTAAAGGAAGTGGAGGCAGAATCGGGTAAATTAGAAGGTGGAGCTACAAATGACGGGTATGAAAATAAGGTAGTAGGATATATAGGGACATCAGGAGGAAAGGTCACTTTGGATGTTCCCATGGAGCAGGGAGGGGATTATCGCCTTGGAATAGTTTATGTGTCAGCTGAAAAAAGAAATATCTGTGTGGATATAAACGGCTTTAAAGAGTCAAAGGCATGCCCCCCTACATCGGGATGGGAGCTGTCGGATTCCAAGACACTGGAGCTGCCGGTTACCTTGAACGCCGGGGACAATCAGATTCAGCTTTATTTAAATAACGATGATATTGCCCAAAATAATGAGCGGTACGCTTATGAAAGTTATAAAAAGATGTCGGATGCATTTGATGACGCAGGCGCTAATATTTTATTTAACATCTGTGAATGGGGGGAAAATAATCCATGGAAATGGGGGCCTGAGGTTGGCCATTGCTGGAGAACTACCACGGACATTACTTTTAGCCCGGGACAGGCAAAATGGGATAATGATGAAAACGGAAGCTCTATTATGCAGATCTATGACAAAAATGTAATTCTGGATGAATATGCAGGGCCTTATCATTACAATGATCCCGATATGCTTGCCGTTGGACTGAATGGATTAAATGACCAAGAGAACGTAAGCCATTTCAGCCTTTGGTGTATGATGGCATCGCCCCTTATTATCGGATGTGACCCGTCTAATACAGATGCCAATACCCTTAGGGCTATCGAAATCTTGTCCAATAAAGAATTGATCGCAATTAATCAGGACGAACTTGGAATCCAGGCAAAGCGTTACCGTGACGATGGTGATCTGGAGTATCTTGTAAAGCCCCTTGCAAACGGAGATGTGGCACTTTTAATGCTGAACAGATCATCCCAGACTCAAAATATGAGTGCAGATATTGGTGAGGCTGCATCAGCAAAAGAGTTTGAAGGGCAGGAGAATTTTGTAAATGCCGGGTCTTATTCTGTAAAGGAGCTGTGGACAGAAGAGACAATCAATGTAACAGACACGATTCAGGCCAGTGTACCAAGCCATGGAGTAAAGGTATACAGGATCACTGAAGATAAACCAGAGCAATTTAAGATTACATGGGATGCAAATGGAGGTACGCCTGACCCGCAGGTGACAACAGTTACAGATGGGAATGCAATCGGAAAGCTTGCACAGGTCACAAGAGAAGGGTATGAATTTAAAGGCTGGTACACAGACCGGACAGAAGGAACAAAGGTAACAGCAGAGACAATTGTTACTGGAAATATGACATTATTTGCCCATTGGAAAGAAGCTGCGAAGGCGAAATACAAGATCATGTTTAACTCAAATGGCGGAGCCCAAAAACCATCAGTTCTGACAAGAGAAGCAGGCAGCATGTATGGTGCACTCCCGGCAGTGACCAGAGACGGTTATAAGTTCCTTGGCTGGTACAATGGATCAAAAAAGGTATCACAGACAGATCTTGTCACTAATAATGTGACATTAACCGCAAAGTGGGAGAAGAATCCGATTGCCCTTCCTGGCAAATTTACAGTGAAAGCAAAATCCCAGACTACCTCTAGCTTAAAGCTCGCCTGGAGTAAATCACCAAATGCTGTATCTTATAAGGTGAGCAGGTATGACTCCAAATTAAAAAAATGGAAACAATTGAAAACCACTACAGGTAATTCATTTAAAGACACAAAGCTGAAAGCCGGAACAAAATATAAATACAGAATAACAGCACTTAACAAAGAAAATGAAGAGAATACGGTTACCATAACAACGGCTGCCAAACCTGGAAGGCCTAAGCTTACTGTTAAAATATCAGGAAAGAGTGCAACACTCTCGTGGAAGAGGATAGCCGCAGACAAAGTGGTTGTCTATATGAAGAAAGGAAATGGCAGCTATATAAAAGTGGCACAACGTCCTGCAAAAACAAGAAAATTTATAAAAAGTAACCTGAAAAAGGGTACTGTATACAAATTTAAAGTTAAGGCATATGTAAAGGCAGGATCTGCTATTTACAGTAAATATTCAGCAGTAAAAACAGTCAGAGTTAAATAATTGTTGTGTATAGAATGAGATTGGGGGGGCTGTAAAAAAGTTACTGTTCACACGCCAACCTGAGATGAAGAGACCGATGGTATAGACTAATTTTAGTCAAAACCATCGGTTTTCTTTATCTAAATATCGGAGACACCCGGATAAATACCATCAGATGTTCTTGACGATTCAGAGAGTATATGTTACTATAATACCGACAGACAGTCGGTCTATAATCAGTGATGATGAATTGGAGGAAAAATAATGAGGGTTGTGAAAGAAGCTGAGGAACGCAGAAATGAGATCTTGGATGCCGCAGACGAGTTATTTGGCGAGAAGGGATTTGACGGAACAAGTACGAATGATATTCTGAACAAGGTGAATATAGCAAGGGGAACGCTGTATTATCACTTTAAATCCAAAGAGGATATTATGAATGCATTGATTGATCGGTACAATGTGCGGCTTTTAAGCAGAGCGGGGAAGATTGCGGATGATAAGAGTATACCGGTAGACGAACGCATGGTACGCGTTGTCATGGCGCTCAATATTGGAAGCGGAAGTGGCAGGGAAATTATCGAACATATTCACAAACCACAGAATGCCCTTATGCACCAGAAAATACAAAAAGTCGTACTGAATGGAGTGCCGGGGATACTGAGCGGAATTATCACGCAGGGGATAGAGCAAGGCATGTTTCATACACCCTATCCATATGAATGTATGGAAATGGTTATCGCATACACCAATATGGTATTTGACGGTGATATGGTTGAGCTGTCCGTGGAAGAACGCATTTCACGGGTAAAAGCACTGGTCTTTAATCTGGAGCGCCTGCTGGGAGCAGAAGAGGGAAGCCTTATGTATGTAATGCAGATGTTTGGTGTAAAAAAGGAAAGTGAAAGTACAGGGAAAGCATCCGAAGAAACTATGGAAAGCGGGGAATCGTATGAATCCGAGAATTATCCGAAATGACATTTTAAAAAGTAAGGCAATTACTCTGATGACGGTAATATTTGTAGCGGCTGCTGCAATGCTGGTTTCCCTGGCGGCAATTCTGGGGGTCAATTTATACGGGGCCATTGATACCCTGATGACTCAGGCGGAAACCCCTCATTTTATGCAGATGCATACAGGGGAAATGGACAGAGACCGTCTCCTGAAGTTCGCGTCTGAGAATGAAAATGTAGAGGATTTTCAGGTGCTGGAATTCTTTGGTATAGAGGGGGCCCAAATGGTATTTGGTGAAAATTCCCTTACCGATAATGTACAGGATAATGGGATTAGCGTACAGAGCGATAGATTCGATTTCCTTCTGGACCTGGACGGCAAAGTGATCCGGGTTTCGGATGGAGAGATCTATGTTCCAATCTGCTATGGAAAGGACCAAACGGCAAAAGTGGGTGACAAGGCAGTAATTAACGGTAAGGAATTCACTGTTGCCGGATTTCTTCGGGATTCACAGATGAATTCCACTCTTTCGTCCTCTAAACGTTTTCTGGTAAGCGACAGGGATTATGAGGACCTAAAAGAATCTAAAAGCAGTGAATATCTAATCGAGTTCCGATTGAAAGATGTATCCCGGATATCGGCATTTGAAACAGCATATTCCAATGCTGGTTTGGAAGCCAATGGCCCCATGATTACTTATCCTTTATTTAAAATGATTAATGCGATCTCCGATGGTATGATGATTGGGCTGATACTGCTGGTAAGTGTACTGGTGGTAGCAATTGCATTTATGTGTATACGATTTACGCTGCTGGCTAAAATGGAAGACGATTATCGGGAGATAGGCGTCATGAAAGCGATCGGACTTCGTGTATCTGAAATCAAAAAGATTTATCTTATAAAATACATCATAATCGCATTGACCGGATCTATATTGGGGTTTGCCCTGTCTTTTTTATTCAAGGGAACGCTTCTTGAAAATATCCGGCTGTATATGGGAAAAAGTGAGCATGAATTTACTGCCCTGCTATTTGGCATCATTGGCATTCTGGCAGTATTTACGGCGATTACAGCCTATGTAAACGGCGTGTTGAGACGATTTCGAAAAATATCCCCTGCCCAGGCAATCCGTTTTGGATCTTCCAGGGAAAAAGCTTCCGGGATGAAATACTTTTGTCTGAGCAAAAACCATTTCCTGGATACAAATCTGTTTCTTGGAGTAAAAGATGTTCTGGCAAGGAAAGGAATTTATGGCACGATGCTTGCGGTGCTGGTGCTGGCTGCCTTTATCGTAATTGTGCCACAGAATTTGTATAATACCATTTCAGGAGAGAATTTCTTTACTTATATGGGGATAGGAAAATGTGATTTACGTATTGACCTTCAGCAAACGGATCGTATCACGGAAAAAACAGCGGATATTCTGGAAACTTTGAAAACAGATCAGGATATTGAAAAATATGTGGTTCTGACAACGAAAACCTTTCAGATGAAGCTGGAAAATGGACTGGAAGAGCGGATGAAAATTGAACTGGGGGACCATACGGTATTCCCGGTCCAGTATTCAAAAGGCAGGGCACCTGAAGGAGATAGGGAAATAGCACTGTCTGTTCTGAACAGTGAAGAGCTTGGTAAAACAGTTGGAGACGTGATTACGTTACTGGCAGGAGGAAAAGAAAAGGAACTGACCGTGTGTGGGCTGTATTCGGATATAACGAATGGGGGAAAGACGGCCAAAGCCTCTTTTGACGACCAGTCACCGGATATGATGTGGAGCATGTTTTCCGCTAAGCTTACTGATCATTCTGAGGCAGCCCGCAAAGGAGCCGAATATTCACAAAAATTTTCATATGCCAAGGTTTCAGAGATTGATGAATATGTGAACCAGACGCTTGGGAATTTAATCAGGTCCATTGGAAAAGCTTCTTTCGCCTCTACAGCGGCAGCTTTATTTATAACCGCTTTCATTACACTGATGTTTATGAAGATGATGGTAGCAAAGGACAGATATGCAATTGCTGTAATGAAAGCGGTAGGATTTAAAAATGCTGATCTTATTATACAGTATATTACGCGGGCGGTGTTTGTTCTTCTGATTGGGATATTGCTGGGTACTATTTTGGCAAATACCCTGGGAGAGCTGATTGCCGGCATGGTAATTTCCTCTCTGGGAGCGTCTTCCTTTCAGTTTGTAGTCAATCCATTATCCGCCTATATCCTATGCCCGCTCATGATGGTAGGCACTGTGCTGATAGCAACCATAATTGGCACAAAAGGAGCCGGGAAAATTAAAATATCCGACAATATAAAGGAGTAGCCTAATGAAAGAAAATAAAGATATAATATCCGGTGATCGTATTGTTAAATCATATGGAAGCGGGTCTGAGAAGTGTAATGTTTTAAGAGGAGTTTCCCTATCTGTAAAGGAAGGAGAATTCGTTGCCGTTATGGGGCCGTCAGGTTCCGGGAAATCTACATTGATGTTTGCGGTAAGCGGGATGGATGAAATCGACAGCGGAAAGGTTCTGTTTGACAACATGGATTTGACCTCATATGGGGAAGAGGCATTGGCTGACGTCCGCAGAACAAAAATGGGATTTGTATTTCAACAGCCGACTCTTCTGAAAAACCTGAACATTTTGGATAATATCATTCTTCCATCCATGCCGGGCAGAAGAAAAAATGTAAAGCAGCTTACGGAAAAAGCCAGGCTGCTTATGAAGAAGACAGGAATCGAGAAGCTGGAAAACCGTGATACTACCCAGGTATCCGGGGGACAGTTACAGCGTGCAGGCATATGCCGTGCCTTAATGAGTGATCCTAAAATTATCTTTGGAGATGAGCCGACGGGTGCTCTTAATTCCAATGCAGCACAGGAAATCATGGATATTTTTTCTGAAATTAATTCGGAGGGGACAGCAGTTATGCTGGTGACTCACGATCCTAAAATAGCCGCCAGGACAGAACGGATTCTGTTTATGGAGGATGGTAAAATAGTCAGTGAACTGCGTCTCACAAAATTTGACGGTAAAAATTTTGAGGGTAGAACGGAGAGAGTGGCGGAGGAAATGCTGAGGATTGGAATTTAATATTAATGTAAGAAGCTGCTGGTGTGAACCGGCAGTTTTTTCGTACAATAAAGGAAAAATTCATCTTTTTCATACTTACGGAACATGACATCAAAAGAGAGGATATAAAAATTATATTATGCTAAACTGTTAACAGAAAGGAGGCGATGAGATGGAATGGTTGCGGCAGCTTAGCAGGGCAATTGACTATATAGAGGAAAACCTGGAGGGTGAAATCTCCTATGAAGAGGCAGCAAATCTGGCATGTTGTTCGACTTACTATTTTCAACGTATGTTCTCGTACATTGCGGGAATCAGTTTATCAGAATATATCCGAAGACGGAGAATGTCTCTGGCTGCTTTTGAATTACAGTCAAGCAATATCAAAATAATGGAGATAGGAATGAAATATGGATACCAGTCACCAACATCTTTTAACCGTGCGTTTCAAAGCGTTCACGGTGCAGCACCAACTGCAGCCCGGATAAAAGGGACTGTGCTGAGTGCTTACCCGCGTATCAGCTTTTCCATTAAAGTGACAGGAGGTGAAAATATGAGATACCGCATAGAACAAAAAGAAGCAATCCGCGTTGTGGGGGTAAGGACAGTATTAAGAGAAGATTCAGATTACAATTTTCATATAGTACCAAAATTTTGGAAAAAAATTCTGGACAGCCAGGCATACCAGGATATCTGTAATGTGGCGGAGCGGGATAATGCTGCTATATTTGGAATATCGTCATACGAAGATCCCGGGAATATCTACTATTATATTGCAGCACATTCAGAGCGGGATGTGCCAAAAGGCATGAAAGCACTTGAGATCCCTGCTGCTACCTGGGTGGTATTTGAAGGGGATGATAAGTACCGGGATTCCGTGCAGTCTATCTTTAAACGTTTTCTGACGGAATGGCTTCCCTTTTCCAATTATGAATATGCCCATCTGCCGGATATAGAAGTATACCCCATGCAGACCGGAAACAGAATGAATAAAAAAGTGGAGGTGTGGATTGCCGTAAAAAACCAGGAAATAAAAAAATTGGAGGATGACAGATGAATTATCATATGGAAATTAAAGAAATAGAACCAATACGCGTTGCATATATGCGTTACAGAGGATTGTCTGATAAAGCGAATAAAGTGTTTCCCAATGTGTTTAAAGCCATAAGCGGCAAGTCCAGTGGTGCCCCATTTTTCTGTTTCTATAAAATAGATCAGGATACGAAATATGCCGAGATGGACTTGTGTGTTCCAACGAATGAGATTCCGGGAGGAAATGGTATTGAAATCAAAGAAATACCCAGGACACGGGCACTTTGCACTACGCATACCGGTTCTTATCAGACATTAAAAAATGCATATACGGCGGTGGAACAATACGCTAAAGAGAGGGCACTGATTATTCAGCCGCCGTTTCGCGAGGTCTATATAAAAGGTCCCGGAATGCTGATAAAGGGAAATCCTGATAAGTATGTAACAGAAGTTGTCTTTCCCTTATATGAGGAGGAATAGCATGTATGCAATAGAAATCCGGGATTTGGTTAAACAATATAAAAATGGAGTCTGCGGGTTACAGGGACTGAATATGAATGTAAACAGCGGAGAAATCTTTTCTCTGCTGGGTGAAAACGGTGCAGGCAAATCATCTCTTATTCATATCTTAACAACGTATTATACGCCCACCTTAGGACAGGTAACGGTACTTGGCAAAAATTTGTGCAAAGAAGCGGCCTGGATAAGGTCGCAGATCGCCTGCGTTTCCCAAAAAATATCAGTAGATGAGCATCTTTCTTTAATGGAGAACATGGTATTTCAGAGCAGGCTGTATCATGTTGATACGAAGACTGCAGAAAAGAGAATTGCAGATCTGATAGAAACGTTTGATCTGTCAGGATATAAAAATTACCCGGTTTCTTCGTATTCCGGGGGAGTGAAACGCAGGCTGGATATTGCCATGAATATGATATCCAATCCCAGGATCCTTTTTTTAGATGAGCCAACCACAGGCATGGATGTTATGTCGAGAAATTCTTTGTGGAAGATGCTTTTAAGCATTCGTGATAAATATGGGACTACGATTTTCCTCACAACCCATTATCTGGAAGAGGCAGAGCAGCTCAGTGATACGATCTGCATCATTAAGGAGGGAAAAGAATTGATTCAGGGGACTCCTGAAAGCCTGAGGAATCTACTGCACAGGGAACTGATTCGAATTACTTTTCCAACATCAAAGGAAGCAAAAGGGCATCTGCCGCTTCTTATGGATACCGGATTTGTACTGGAAGCAGGCAGAAGCGGGAATGTACTAACCTTAAGTGTGATGGATGATAGAGAAGCATTTCGGGCGTTAAACCAACGGCTTATAAAAGAGAAGATCTTATTTGATGCAATTGAAATTGCAAAGCCAAGCCTGGAGGATGTATTTCTGGCATTCAACAGCAATAAGAGCGTGGGAGGTGCAATATGCTGAATTTGTTGTGGAGAAATGTAAAGTGGCGATTCAAAAACAAATTTACAATTATGATTACTATTCTTCAGCCAATGTTATGGCTGGTTTTATACAGTGTGGTTGCCGATTCTACCATGAAAGGAACAGGGATAAAGAACTACACGGCATTTATACTGCCGGGTGTAATGTTCCTGGTAACATTTTCATCCTGTAGCAGCGGCGGAATTATGAACTTTCTTATGAAGAACAACGGAAGTTTTTACCGTATCCTGATTTCTCCGGTGCGGCGCAGTTCCATAGTATTGGCTCAGATGCTGGAAGCGATATTAGTATCGCTGTTAGAGACGTTTATCTTATGCATCATCAGCCTCCTGTTTGCGGTACGTTTTGAAAATGGAATTGTGGGAATCCTCCTCATTGGGATTTTCATTTTCCTGACCGCTTTTTTTCTGTCTGGAGCCGCATATACCATCAGTCTGTGCCTGCCAAATGAAGTCCTGTATGAAACGATTATGACAGCTATCGTATTGCCGGTGTTTTTCCTGAGTTCTGCACTGTTCCCGGCTGATAATCTCAGGGGAATTTTGAAAATACTGGTATCGCTTAATCCATTTACCCATGTCATAAATGCACTTCGGGGACTGATCATGGGTGAACCTGTTTTAGCTGAACGGTTATTGCCGGTTATCCTGCTCTTTACTGGATTATGCATATGCAGTTTTCTGCTCGCGATGTGGAAGATGAAAAGGGAATTAGTGAGCTGAGTTTTACCGGAAATATCTTAGGACTGTTAAAAAATTCCATTTAACAAGAAATATTTAATGACAGTTATATCTTATTTTGGTATAATAATTAAGACCAATATATATGGTAAATTCAGAGGCGGATTTTGATGAAAAGCCAGAGAGCAGGTGTATTATGAGCAGAATTATATATTCGTATGCCGTTCCCCTGACCGGTTTACTGTTCCTGTTATATCTGATCAATATTAATTATTTATTCAGCAAAGAACAGAACCGTTTGTTCAGAAGTGCTGTTTTTATCAATGTTATCTTGATCGTAGTTACCTCTTTTGATTTTATATTCAGAATGCAGGCTGATCCATCCGTCTGGTATTTGAGGAGAATTACTTCTTTTCTTAACTTTTCCGGCGGCTCCATTATACCTATGCTGTTAATGAGAATTTTTTATAAAGATAAATTTAAGAAGATATATTATATTCCGTTATTAATAAATGCAGGCATTTGTTTTATCAGCATTTTTGTTAAAATTGTATTTTACATAGGAACCGATAACAGTTATGACCGGGGAGCCTTATTTTTCCTGCCGGCAGCTACCACATTATTTTATCTGGTGCTTATGATCTTTTTTCCGGCTCAGAAATATGATCAGGGAAAGAAGACGGAGCAGATAACCATTGCGGCTATCATGGTAACTATTATCTTAAGTATTTATTTAGAGGTAGAATACAGATACTATTTCTTGAACTATGGATTTTCTGCATTAGGCATTATAATTTATTACATATCGCAAAATATTAACTTTTTTGCCATTGATTCCTTAACAGGGGCATATAACCGTCAGATGTTTAATCTGGCGATCAGTAAAACACAGAGTAAACAGGATTGCATGTTGTGCTTAATTGATATTAACAATTTTAAATACATCAACGACACATTCGGTCATGAGGCTGGGGATGAAGCATTAATATTTTTTTCTGAAGTCATTATTAAAAATATGAGGAAAATTGCAACCGTCTACCGAACCGGGGGTGACGAGTTTATGCTGATGGGGAAAAAGGAAAGTGAGACAGTATTAAAGGACGCAATTGAAAAGTCTATGAGGGAATTAGGTGAACGCAAGATCAGTTTCGCCTATGGCATGACTCATTATCAGGCTGTCAATGATATCCAGGATGCCCTGCGTGAAATAGATAAAAAGATGTATGAAAATAAAAAACAGGCAACAGCTTCATTATAATATAACTTCTAAGCTATTACACATTTGCTATACAGATAGTGAACAGGCAATGGCTCAGAGGTTATATTTTTACGTTGAAATGCAGATTATTGGCTGGTATCGCCGGTGTCTGTGCTTAACATATAATCTACGATCCCTTTTATATGATATTTCATAGTATCAAAACAGGGAACGGGAAAGCTGTTGTCTCCATACATCAGCGGCAATTCCGTACATCCTAGTATAATCCCGTCAATGCCGTCTTCTGAAATCATACGATTGATGATCTGATCAATTTCTTTTTTTGAATTTTCTTTAATAATTCCAAATTCCAGTTCCCGGGCGATGGTCTGATCTATGAAGACCCGTTCTTGTTTATTCGGTACGAGAACTGTAATGCCATTTTCTATAAATATTTTCTTGAAATAATCCTGCTCCATGGTAAAAGCGGTCCCAAGCCATGCAATTTTTTTCAGGTTTTGCTTCCTGACTGCGTGGAAAACCGGTTCTACAATGCTGAGCATTGGAACGGAAGCGTTTTCCTGTAATGTTTCAAAAACCACATGCGGGGTATTGGAAGCCAGGATAATAAAATCTGCTTTAGCGGATTCAGCATTTTTTACAGCCTGTGAAAAATAGCCTGCCAGGTTTTCATAATCACCTTTCAGACAGAAGCCTAACATCTTATACATATTTACGGTTTCAATGGTTAGTTCCGGAAAGGATCCTAAGGCGTCCCTTTTTTGAAACTGTTCCGCTATTTCTTTATAATACAATAAGGTTGATTCCGGTCCCATACCTCCGATGATTCCTAATTTCTTCATAGCAGCACCCACCTTTCTGATTTTTTGTTTAGACTATTATACCTTGTCTGAAAAGAAAAAGACAGTAATAAAAAAAATTATTAAAAATAAAAGATTTTCAAATCATATCTTTACATCGAACAAATGTTCTGGTATACTTTTGGTAAAGAACAAGCTATATACGTTGCACATGAGGAGATTTTAGAATGGAAGGGTGGTTTTTATATGAGTAACAATGATGTATTTACGAAATGTCCGTCTTATGAGACAGAACATTTTATTCTAAGGAAGATGGAACCTGGCGACAGTAAAGATTTGTTTTTATGTTATTCCAACAAAGAGGCTGCAAGATATTTTAACGGGGACAGCTGTAATGATGATTTTTACTATACCGATTACGATGCTTTTTTAAAATGCATGGAATACTGGAACAGCCGGTATGAAGTGAAGGATTTTGTAAGATTAACGATTATAGATAAGGACCGGAAAAAGCCTGTAGGGACAGTGGAGATCTGTCCTTCAAAGAAATATTCCGTGGATGACAAGTGGATGGGAATATTGCGGATAGACATTCTCCCGGAATATGAAACGGAGCATGATTTTGAGGAGCTGATGCGTGAGATCCTGCTGCATGTATATACAGATTATCAGGTGGATTCGATTCTGATGAAAGCGCAGGACTATGCAGTTTTCCGAAGGGCTGTATTGCAAAAACTGTTTTTTGTGCCGGCAAAAGAAGAATGCAATATTTCTTATCAGGACTATTTTATCTGTTATGGTTAAGTTTATAATTTCAGAGAGTTACGGTAGACATTCCATAAAAAGCATTATATAGTATAATGGATAGAGATTAGAAGGAGTGATACATATGATAATTCTTGTAGCTGATGACGAGCGCTGGATCCGTAAGGGTATTATAAAGATGATTGATCAAAGCCGGTTAGAGGGAGATACCCAGATTCTGGAGGCGGATACGGTGGAAGGGGCGCTGGAACTTTTTTCAGAACACAGGCCCCAGATCGTAATTTCTGACGTAAAGTTTCCAATAGAAGATGGATGTACCCTCTGCGAACGGATTTATGCTATAGAAAAGCGGACGAGAATTATTATGATTTCCGGGTATGATGAATTTGAGTATGTAAAACGGGCATTGGCTTACCGGGCTGTTGACTATCTGTTAAAGCCGGTGGACAAGCAGTTATTGAATAATACGATTCACAAATGTGTGGAGGAATTATCCTTAGAGTCCCAGAAAAATAACCGGATGATGGAAGAAGCCTCCAATGGAGAACTGCAGATGTCAGATACAGCCAGAAGTGTAGATATTCAGGCTGTGATAGAAGATATAGAAGCAACAATCCTAAAAAACTACAGTGAAAAGTATACGCTTTCCGGTCTGGCTTTAAAATATCATATAAGTGAAGCTTACCTGTCCACGGTATTTAAGAAAAGAACAGGGATATCCCTGACTGCCTATATTATGCAGATTAAGGTGGAACGGGCGAAGGAATTAATGATGACGACCCAGGGTAAAATATGGGATATAGCTGCGCAGGTTGGATATCCTGATCAGCATTATTTTACAAAAGTTTTTAAAAAGGTAACAGGCGAAAGTCCTACAGAATACAAGGTAAAGCTCAACAGGGAATTATATGGAGAAGAGCATGTTTAAAAAGATAAAAAGTAAGATGCACTGGAAGGTAATGTCCAGCTATATTATTCTGCTGCTTGTAATGCTGGTAGGGATTTCCACGGCCGTGAATTATTATAATACGAAATTTGTAAAACAGCAGATTATAAACTATAATTCTCAGGCAATGGCAAAAGTCACCTATGATCTGGATGCAATATTTAATCGGGTCGCTCAATATGTGGCGAATAGTAATAACCAGAAATTGTTTGAGAGTATTTGTTTTTCCGGTGAAGAGCCCTATACTTTTCAGACACTCAAAAGTCAGGTTGATTTTGAGATGGAGTTAAAAGATAACATCTATATTAATAATCTGGGAAATGTGGTCAACGGAGTTTTGATTTATTATGACAAAAATCATCATGTCTATGTGGGCGAGGGGATGTTTCTAAACCGTTTTGATGTCAAGGAAGCGGACTGGTACCAGCAGTTTGCGGTATTAAATAAAAATGATTTTATCTATGGTCCGGTAAAAGAAGATTATAAACCTCCTGGTCTTAGTAAATCAGAGGTTTTGCTCTATTTAAAACGGATACCAAGAAGTTCAAAGGGAACGGAAGATTATGTTCCGTTTATGATGGCATCCGTAAAATTTTCAGAGATATCCAGGATATTCCGGCAGCTGGATTCTCAGGACAGAGGAATTTTGGTAACGGATTATGATGGAAACGTTATTTACAGACAGTATATCACGGAAGACAGTGCCGAACAGATTGCGGGAAGGATAGAAAAAGCGGAAGAAAGGGCGAAGGACCAAAATTACACTACCATTTCGGACAAAGAATCCTTTATCACCAATATGTATATACCCAAATATAAGTGGGTGGTAACTACCGTGGATTCTAACCGGGTTCTGTTTGAAAGCGTCCACCGCCTTGTACAGACCATTAATCTGATCTTTATTTCCTGTGCCGTATTTGGAATACTGGTATCCGTGTATTTATCCAAACGGCTGATGATGCCCGTTAAGGTTTTAAATGATTTTATGGATACGATGGAAGAAGAACCGGAAGCTTTTATCCAGGTTTCTTCAAATGATGAGATCGGACATATAGCACAGCGGTTCAACAATATGAAAAAGCGGATTCAGGAGATGGGTTCCAGGATTTATCTATCTGAAGTGCGGGAAAAACAGGCACAGCTCAGTGCATTGCAGGCGCAGATTAATCCTCATTTTCTCTACAATACACTGGATAATATTTATTGTATCGCCCAAATCGAAGAGATTGAGACAATAGCGAATCTGACCCAGAATCTTTCCAATATGATGCGCTACAGTATTAATTGCAAAGAGTCAAGGACTACCCTGGAAGCGGAACTCAATCATGTGAGGTCTTATCTGGCAATTATCAATGAACGTTATGACCATTGTGTGCAGTTAAAAGTTCATATTTCCAAAGAAGACGCGCTGCTGGAAACGGTAAAGCTTCTGATACAGCCGGTAGTGGAAAATGCATGGGTACATGGCATTTTACCAAAGCCAGGGCATAAAGGTGTAATTGATATCAGTGTGGTAAGAAGAGGGGAGTATGTTGATATTTATGTCTTAGACGATGGCAGGGGTATAGCAAAAGAACAGTTGAAAGAGCTGAATGAATCGCTGAATTCGTTTTCCAGGGAAATCCGCACTCCTGAAAATAAAGGTTTCGGTATTGCTCTGATTAATGTTAATGACAGAATTAAGCTTCTCTTTGGAAAAGACTGCGGAATTAGAATCGAAAGTGAAGAGGGTAAAGCCAGCCGGGTTATCATTACCCAGAAAGATAAAATAGGCAGGTGAGATTTGATTATGGATAAAAAGGTGTGTAAAATTTTGTTATACACCTTTTTTTGTGCGTTAATATAAAAATAATACACCAAATACAGAAAAATAATACAAAGATATATAAAAATAGGGCTGTTATAATTGTTTTATCGTACAAGATGTACAAAAGGAGGAGAGAGAAATGCAGAAAAAAAGAAACTGGATTAAACTAATCAAACCATATTTGTTTTTGATTCCGATCTACATTTTTCTGGTTACATTTAAATACATTCCTTTTGGAATGGCAATTGAAAAGTCGTTCTTTAATTGGAATGGCGGTAATTTGAATGTGTTTGTGGGATTGGACAATTATATTGCAGCGTTTAAGGACAGTGTTTTTTTAGGTTCACTGTTAACGGTATTGAAAGTAATGATTGCATATATCCTAATCGTTGTGTCCATTCCACTTTTGGCTGCTGAGTTGCTGTTTGCCATTAAATCGGCGAAAAAGCAGTATGTTATCCGAACAGCCTTTACATTCCCTATGGTTATTCCAGGTGTAGTAATCATTTTGTTATGGAAGTGGATACTTGCCGGTGATAATGGTGTTCTGAATATCCTGCTTCATAATATCGGACTTTCTAATCTGGCAAGCCCCTGGCTGGGAGATACGAAGACGGCACTTGGATCTATCATAGCAATTGGTTTTCCATGGCTTGGAATGTCCATGCTGGGAGGAATGCAGTTTCTAATCTATTTTGGAGCATTACAGTCAATTTCCAAAGATGTGTTTGAAGCTTCCCGAATCGATGGTGCAAATATTTTTCATCGTTTTCTCAAAGTGGACCTGCCGTTAGTATCCGGGCAGCTAAAGCTTATGATTACATTGGCGATTATCAACTCCCTTCAGATTTTTGAATCCATCTATATTCTGACAAAGGGAGGGCCGGTAACATCGACAATGGTTCCGGCAGTCTATTTATATGAACAGGGATTTACATATAAAAAGATGGGTTATTCATCTGCCATTGGCATCATTTTATTTATTATCATAATGATTCTGACCGTGTTAAATAACAAATTCCTAAAGAGTGAAGACTTATCAGAATAGTAGGAGGGACATATGAAAATATTTGCGAAAATCTCAGGCAGAGTAATCCTTGGTCTATTGCTGATCCTGACATTATCACCGTTTTATCTGTTAGTAATTAATGCATTTAAGCCTCAGAAAGAAATTATAATGAATCCATTTTTATTTGCGGAGGAATGGAGATTCATTAATTTTGAAAAAGCCTTATCCCAGGTGGCAAGACCAATGATGAATTCATTTATTGTTACATTTGCAGTGATTATTCTAACCATTATACTTTCGGTATTGGCAGCCTATGCATTTGTCCGGTTTACTTTTAAAGGATCCAGAGTACTTTATTATGGTATTATAGCAATGCTGATGATTCCTGGTTTTGTAATGCTGATCCCGCAGTTTATCCAGATATCTGAGCTGAAATTATACAATACATACTGGGGGTTGATTTTACCGCCTACTGCCTACAGTGTCGCCATGGGAACTTTTCTGACCAGAGGCTCCATGGAAGGACTGCCAAAAAGTTTATTTGAAGCAGCAGAGATTGAGGGTGCAGGAGATATGGCAATTTTACTGAAAGTGGCAGCACCTCTTTCAAAACCAATTATAGCTACGATGACAATTATGACGGGGTTATCCGCATGGAATAACTATCTTTGGCCGCTGGTGGCAGCAACAGGTGAAAAGACTCAGCAGATTGCAGTTGCACTTACAAAAATGGTGACATCCGTTAACGATGGGAATGGTGTTTTATTTTCCGGATATATCATTGCATCCATGCCGCTGATCATTCTTTTTTGTTTTGCCAGCAAATCTTTTGTAGCAGGGCTGACTCAGGGATCCGTAAAAGGGTGATAATACGAAAGTAGAGAAATAGGGTCGGTTCATGTGGACCAGACTTTATATAAAAGGAGGAAATGAAAATGAAGAAAAAACTAATTGCAATTCTTTTAAGCGGTGCTATGGTAACCGGAATGCTTGCCGGATGTGCATCATCAGGTGGTGGCAAAGGAAGCAGTAAAACAACGGAAGTGAATGAAACGGAAACGAAAAGTGCGGCAGATCAGACAGAAAAGGCAAAAGAAGATGAGTCTGCAGATGGAGAGAAGAAAGCAGACAGCGGAGAAAATGTGACGTTAAAGTTTGTACAGGATCTGGGTACGGATGAGAAAGCTAACCAGCTGACTCAGGATATAATCAAAGCATTTACAGACGATACCGGTATTCAGGTGGAGTTCGAGTCCATACCTACAGGAGATTACCGAACCTGGCTGACAACTCAGTTTTCCGCAGGAGAAGGGCCGGATGTGTATACGGATATTCTCTATAATATCACTTCGGATTACGACAGCGGCTGGCTGTATAATTTCAAAGATCTCTATGACAAGGAAAGTGCATATGATCCCGGTAAGCCATGGAAAGAAACTCTTCCGGATTCAATCTTAGAGAGAATGGAACTTCCGGATAATGTAGTACCGGGCTATCCCTCTTCCACAAGCGTAGTTCGTATCTTCTGTAATATGGATCTCTTTGAAAAAGCAGGTGTGAAGAAGCCGGAGACATGGGCTGAATTTATGGATGCCTGCAAAAAGCTCAAAGATTCCGGAACGATACCTTTTGGATTCCCAAATGCAACGATAGGAGACCTCTCCTGGCTCTGGTTTAACAATTCCGTTTCCAGCCAGTTAGACGAGGGGCTTGTGAAGGAACTGGACGAATCGGGCAATGGATATATCGAGTTAGGTGAAATTGCAAAGGGATATGATGAAGGAAAGATTGATTTTACAAGTCCTCAGCTGGAAAAAGGATTTGATATGATGAAGGAATTTTCGCAGTACTGGACCAGTGATTACAATGGACTGGATCAGAAATCAGCACTGGATATGTTCATGAGAGGGGAAGTTGCAATGGTTCAGGCGTTGTCAACAAATCTGAGTCAGATCCAGGATGCGGTAGGAGATGACTTTAAATACGAAGTAATGCCGGTTCCGGTTATAACGAAAGACACCTCGGAATATGCAATGGAGAAATCTGTAATTCTGGGAGGACAGCCGGACATCATATATGCAATTAACAAAAACCTGGAAGAAGACAATGCCAGATTAGAGGCAGCTGTTAAATTTGTACAGTATATGTCTTCACCGGATATCCAGAAAAAGTTTGCGGATGGCATCTGCAGAATTCCGCTGGCAAATACAACAAAACTTCCGGACAGTTTAAGCGGTTTTATAATTACAGAAGAGCCTTTGCGTATGGCTTATTATACAGGAATCAATGAAAAATTGCGTACTTACTTCCACAGGGCAGGCCAGCAGTATCTGGAAGGCGGATTATCTACCGAAGAATTTGGTAAGATGGTAAACGATTCCTACAAGGAAGTACTGGATGAGGTGAAGGCTGAAAATGGCTGGTCTGCAGAAAATAATTACGGAATCGTAAAGGAATAACTGTCATTACAGAGAAAAGGAGAGAGCAGGATGGACAACCAAAAGAAACGGCCAAATATTATATATATCCTGGCGGATGATATGGGCTATGGCGATATCTCGGCTTACAACGAAAATTGTCCTTTTCAGACACCAAACTTAGACAGGCTGTGTGAACAGGGAATACGTTTTACAGATGCCCATGCATCTTCTGCAGTCTGCACTCCATCCAGATACAGTATTTTAACGGGACGCTATAACTGGCGTTCCCGTCTGAAATCATATGTTGTGGGAGGATATTCCGCACCTCTTCTGGAGCGGGGCCGCATGACGGTGGCGAATCTTTTAAAAGAAGAAGGATACCAAACGGCAATGATTGGAAAGTGGCATCTGGGAATGGATTTTGCCAAATATGAAAATTTCAGGGAAGAGCAAGAATTTGAGGCAAGTGACGGAGTGGATTACGATGGGAAAATAAAGGCATCCCCGGTGGAGCACGGGTTTGATTATTATTTTGGGATCAGCGGATCTTTGGATATGCCGCCTTATACCTACATTGAAAATGACCATTTTACGGAAAGACCCGATCATGAAACTCAAAATACAGGCAAGAAATTCTGGAGAAAAGGACCCACCGCACCTGGATTTGTGCATGAAAATGTTCTGGATGAACTTACGGACAAAGTGTTGAGAAAAATAGAAGAGTATAAAGAAACTCCGTTTTTTATATACTTTCCCATGCCTGCACCTCATACGCCTATTCTTCCGGCTAAACAATTTTTGGGTAAATCAGGAACGAATACATACGGAGATTTCGTATTACACTGCGATGACATAGCGGGAAGAATTACGAAGAAGCTGGAAGAACTGGGGATTTTAGAAGATACGGTTATTATTTATACCTCAGATAACGGGTGCTCCCCTATGGCTGATTACGAAGAGTTAAAAGCAGCTGGTCACAATCCCAGCTATGTATTCCGGGGAACTAAGGCGGATATTTATGAAGGGGGTCACAGAGTGCCTCTGATTGTGCATTGGCCGGATATGATGCCCCAGGGAGGCATTTGCGACAGGATTGTCTGCCTGAGCGATCTGATGGCCACGCTGGCTGAATACTTTGATTATTCCCTGCCGGAAAATGCAGGAGAAGACAGTGTCAGCAATCTGCCACTCTGGAAAGATGTAAAGGCGCCGGAAGTCCGCAGAGACATCGTACATCAGAGTATCGACGGTTCCCTTTCTATACGAAAGGGGATGATGAAACTGGAAATGTGTCCCGGTTCCGGTGGCTGGTCAGCTCCAAAACCGGGAGAAGAGGATCAAAATCTTCCCAGATTCCAATTATATGATCTGTCAAAGGATATTGGGGAACGGGAAAATGTGATAGAGCAGTATCCCGGGCTTGCAAAAGAACTGCGGGATCAGTTAAAAGAATATATTCTAAAGGGAAGAAGCACTCCGGGAGTCCCACAGAAAAATGATGGACAGGAAATATGGGAAACCATACTCTGGATGACAGAACCGGATGATAAGCAATTGCAGATGTATTCGGAAGGACAGGATTATAATAGTAAGTGAGACCTTTTACAGCAGGGATTTGTATTTGAATAAAAATACAAATCCCATGCTTTTTTGTTTTACCGGGTATAGTCCTCCGCGACGCGCATGGCAGTCTTTTCCCATTCCCAAAGTCTCCTGGGGTCGTATCTTACGGTGGAAATATCTTTGAAAATCAATTCCACATGGCAGCTTTTATCGGTCAGATCCATAAATTCCCGCAGATCTTTTTCAGCCTGGCACTGATCAAATGTATTTCCCGCTACAATTACCGGATTGGGCTTTCGGCTGATTACATAGTCAGAACCAATGGCATCAATTATTTTTGCACTGTTATTCCAGGGTGATGCTGAGACTTTTCGCAGATTGGGAATACGGCGCAGAACATCCATCTTAATATCTAAAGGTTCACAACAGCCGTAATAGGTCAGCCCAAAGCGTTCCAGCCATTTCAAGTCGTGTTCTACAGCGAATTCCCAGTGCATCTCAGGTGAAACGGTAGAGAAGATCTGTGCGTTGGAACAGCCCCACATATTTTTAGCCATTACATGGGAAGAATCATATTCTGTGCCCGGCAGTTCCGTTGTATAGCCGTATCCCCCGGATCCGATTCTGGTATTGTTATTATCCAGTGACAACAGATTCAGAGTTTCCAGCTGGTCCATTTCCCTCATCCACGCCTGAACCATACGTTCATAAATGTCATGGACCATATCCGGGCGCAGAATCAGATCCAAAATTGCCTCCTGAACCCCCCACCACCGGACCAGATAGTCCCAGGGCGTGTACCAGATATGCTTTCTCCCCACTTTTTTCACGGGAAGAATGCCGGAGAATATTTCGTTCATGGCTGCAAATGTTTCCTCCGTTTTTGCTATATCATGGGCAATAACGGGCATTTTAATCTTGTCAATATCTTCCGGTTCCGTGATCTGGATTTTAAAATGCCTCGATACTACATCATTAGCCTGGTCGGTGGCTACACAGGCCGCATCTTCTTCAATTCCAAAACCGGTAGAAGTAATGGCTAGTGGTGATTCCATATAAGGATTCACTACCATATCTCCCCGGAAATGATTCCACTGGTAAATTGTTTTTTTCATTTCATCTTCTAGTGATCTGGCCCAGGGCTGTTGGCATCTCAGCGTTAATTCATCATTTACATTTAATTCATGCCATGGTACTTCATTAATCCAGACCATTGGTTTTACAGACTTTTTGTCATTCAATAAAGTCCAGTTTCTGGCATTTATTTCATTTATCCTGTCTGCAGATATTTCTGCAATCCGGTGTCCAAGGGTGCGCAGAATTTCTTGGTCCTTGTCTGAAAATAAAATCCTGTTACTTCTTGCATTTGTTTCGTCCTGTCTCATATCCATACCTCCCGGTGTTGTTCTTTTCTAAAGGTTATCATGAAAAGAACAAAGCCACAACATTACGGTGTGACTTTAAGGTTGCACGATGTGACTTTTACGATATATGCTGGGCGGAATGTCCATATAGCTGTGAAAGGCTCTGGAAAAAGACTTTTCATCAGCGTAGTCCGCAATCCGGCAGGCCTCCGACACGGTAGCCCCCTGAGCCAGGGCATTGGCTGCCTGGTTTAAGCGTGCAGCATAGAGATACTGGTTGGGTGACATTTGAAAAGCAGCTTTAAATTTCCGGGAAAAATAAGAACGCTCCATTCCCGCATATGCTGCAAGATCACGCACAGTGATGTGCTGGGTAATGTGGGCATCAATATAATCCAGCACACCCTTCATAACAGGATGGTCAGTTTTTTGCAGCGGAATCTCTTCGTTGAGCAGGGTAAGAAATATGTCGAAGAGCTGTTCTCTCTCCGTATGATAGCGTGAAGTTCCCATAAGGGACCGCAAACTATTTAATATAAAATACATAGGTGTATCTTCTATTATTTTTGCAATACCCAGATCAATATAGAAATCCATTTTTATCTGAATATGGAACCAGAGAACCTGAAGGGGATCCTCTTTGATATGCCAGAGTGTATAGGGTTTCATTAAAGGCAGTATATAGAAATATCCAGGTTCCAGCCGTATCATCTGGTCAGCTTTTTTTAGGTATGCTTCTCCGCCGCAGATGTAGTACATACGGTAAAATAAAGCATTTTCATCTATCATTCCCCAGTTTTCCGAACAAATCGTGTAGTCGCTCTGCAACAGTGTGAAATCATTCGTCATAGAGAGTACGTCTCCTTTTTCCTGTTTTTTTATAGTTTGTTTCTGGCTTTTCGTGGGTATGCCGTTTATTTTTAAGTCAAAACCAAATGAAGAGGCAGATACATATTTTCATGTTGATGATTATAGTTTAGCATCCTGGGAAGATAAAGTCACTGTCTTTTTAGTCGTTTTATTTATCTGACAATGTATATTTTTATTGGATAAAAGATAGCTTACTATTACTTACTATTAAGAAGTTTTGAAAAGATAGTCAGTAATTGGGTGAGTAAAATATACTGAAAATATATAGCTAAAATATAATTAAGTAAAAATATTAACGGTAAGGTAAATATATTTCATAGACTGCACTATGCATAATTGCTAAAATAATATTATCAGTTAGCGCTAATGTGAAAAAATATACGAAGAACCGAAATAGGAGGATTTAGGATGAAAAAGAGAATCATAAGTATTTTATTGGCGGTTAGGGTGTTGGTTTTAGCCCCCGCCGGGTGCATATTCGATGTTGTCTGCATCCCTCGCAGGATGTTCAGGAGATTCAGGAGAGAAGTCGAATGAGGATACCAAGGGTACACAGGAGGCCACAGCTGCAGGTACAGAGTTGGCAAAAGATACAGGAGAAGCGCAGCCGGCAGGTGATGGGGAGCCGGTTAAAATCAAATTTCTGAACCGCTGGGCGGAGGATACGGTTCTGGGAGCAGCAATTTATAAAGCATGCCAGGATTTTATGGAAGCAAACCCAAATGTAGAGATCGAATATGATGCTGTAGCAGGGGCGGACGATACACAGTTTTATGAAAAAATGAAAACTGCGGCAGCTACAGGCGACATGTACGAATTATTCCAAAACTACGGCGGCAGTACCATTTATTCTTATGTGGAAAGTGATGTCCTGTATGACCTGACCGCTGAGTTTGAACAGGATAAAGAATGGAAGGATAACTTTTTAGACCTGTTCAGCATGTGGGAATATCAGACAAAGGAAGGTATTTATGGAGTTCCATTTACAGACTTTGCCACGGTTTTATATTGTAATAAGGATATGTTTGAGTCCAGAGGCCTGAAATATCCGGAGACAATTTCAGAGTTTGAAGCAGTTTGCGACAAATTCCTGGAAGAAGGTATTACACCGGTTCCAATGTCAGGTGAAGGCTGGCGGTTTGCACATCTGCTTTCCGGTCTGGTTATGAGAAAATATGGCGAAGACTATATTTATGATCTGGCAAACGGCAAAGAAAAATATACCGGGGATAAAATGCTGGAATTGGTTAATCTGATGAAATCCTGGCAGGACAAAGGTTATTTTGGTGAAAATATCGCATCTCTGGATTCTGCAACTGAACAGGCGCTATTTTCCACAGAGAAATCACCTATGATTGCCATTGGAACCTGGCAGCCCACTAACATTTTGGAAAACAATCCGGAACTTCTGGAAAGAAAAGGAGTAGATGTAGTATGGTTTCCTGCATTTGATGACAAGATGGATTTAAAGGGCGGCTCTATGGGAGGACCAAATGAAGGGCTTTCTATCGCGAAAAAAGATGAAGCAACCACTGCAGCTACTGTGAAACTGGTAAAATATCTGACTTCGCCGGATGTGGTTACTGAAATATGGAAAGCAGATCCCACCCAGATCTTTGCAATAAAGAGTGCAACACCACCGGAGGAGATGAACTATTTAACAAAAAATTGTATCGATTTGATTAATAATACAGCGACGGGATTAATGCAGGAGATTGACCAGTACAGCACAATTGCTTCTTTGCAGGACAGGCTCAGGAATTCTCTGGCTGGTATGGTTGCCGGTAATTCGCCGGAAGCAGCGATGAAAGAGGTTCAGGATGAAATAGACAGTCATAATTAAATAAAAGCACGGACAGATCAGGGTCTGTCCGTGTATACAAAGGGGGGATTTACCGTGAAATGGATCAAAAAATATTATGTGCCGTTTTTAATGATACTTCCGGCATTTTTATTGATTGCATTTATGTTTTTTACGCCAATCATTCAGACCGTATATCTGTCATTTGTGGAATGGAACGGCATTTGGCAGACACCGAAGGAGTTTGTGGGTTTTAGCAACTATAAACGTATGTTCAGCGACCGTGTATTCTGGATCTGTATCCGGAATATGGTTATTTATCTGATTCAGGGCGTTTTGATTCAGGGACCGATTGCTTTTTTGCTGGCTATGTTCATTTCAAAAAAGATACGTGGGCTGCGTGGTTTTAAGTTTGCATTTTTCCTACCGGTCATTATTCCCATGACAGCGGTAGCCATTATGTGGAAATTTATTTTAAATCCCAACTGGGGTTTAATTAATGATGTGATACGGATTTTTAATCCCGATTTTAATATGGATTTTCTGGGTAATCCCAACATTGCAATGTACTCCGTGGTACTGGTTAGTGCATGGGTATATATCGGTTTAAACATGGTTATTTTCTCAGCGGGTATGACCGCTATTCCGGAAGAGTTATATGAATCAGGTGAGTTGGACGGAGCAACTGGAATAAAAAAAGTTCTCTATATAACATTGCCTATGATGAAAGAAAGTTTAAAAGTATATGTGATTCTTATGATTACCGGAACACTGAAGACCTTCGATCTGGTATTTGTTATGACTAAGGGAGGTCCCAATGAAGCCACCCAGGTACCGGCAGTTAATATGTATCTGCAGACTTTCTCCTATGGAAAATTTGGCTACGGCGCTACCATCGCTACATTTATTCTGGTAGTAGGACTGGTTGGGAGCCTGATTGCCAATAAATATCTGGTTGCAAAAGAATAGAGGAGGAGAGGCAATGAAAGCAAAAATCAAAAAGAAAATTCTCTATATACTGGCAATATTGTGGGCATGTATGAACATCATTCCGCTGATCGTTGTCATATTAGGATCTTTTAAAAATACAAATGAGATCTATATGGGTCCCTTTAAGCTTCCTGAGGTTTGGAGTTTTAAAAATTATGATAAAGCAATTCTGCGTTCCGGAGTCTTAAAGGGTATATTCAATTCCTTTACATATGCCATAATATCCGTTATTCTGATTATGGTTATTGCACTTATGGCAGGATTTGTGCTGTCAAGGTTCAAGGGAAAGATTATCTCCGGATTAAATATTTATTTTATTCTGGGCATTCTGGTGCCAGTACAGGCAACTTTTATTCCGCTGGTAGGAACGATTGGAAAACTTGGGATGCAGAACAATCCTATTACGATGATTACCATATATGTCACGTTTAATCTGCCTATGTCTATTCTGCTGATTACCGGGTATATGCGGGGAATTTCTAAAGAAATTGATGAAGCCGCAACCATTGACGGAAGCGGTACGTTTGGAATTTTTCGCAGGATGATTGTACCTTTATCCCTCCCGGCGATCTCTACCGCAGGTATTCTGGCATTCGTAAATATATACAATGATCTTATCTTTGCAACGCTATTCATTTCGAAACCGAAATTTCAAACCATAACACAGGTAGTCAATAGCTTTTCTGCGCAGTATAATACAGATGTAGGGGCAACTTTGGCTGCAATGGTTGTGGCAATTATTCCGATGATTATCATTTTTATGTGCTTCCAGGAAAAAGTGATCGCAGGATTATCGGCTGGCAGCGTAAAGGGATAGCCAAGATCCATGCGGAAGGTAAGAACAGAAGGTAAAAACAGAAGGTAAAAACAGAAGGGGCATAAAGAAGATGCATAATGTGGGGATGAGATTACTGAGAAAATTATTTAATGGAATATCTCTTAAAAAGAAAATTTTTATACTGCTGGTTCCCTGCATGGCAGGTATGCTTCTTGTAATGCTTCTGCTTGCCGGAGTGTATTCCAATAATATGCTGGTAGAAAAAATGATTGATAATTCCTATCAGAACCTGAATGTAATCTCAGAAAAATTGGATTTGCTGACACAGAATATTGAGAGCTATTCGGTATTGGTATTGACCAATAAAGATGTGCAGAAATGGCTGGAAGGACAGAAGAATGCCAATTATTCTGTGAAACAGGATGTATTTGCATACTTGCTGAATATCATAAAGTCCAATTGTATCAGTAATCTGATTATACATACTTATCATGACACCGGGGAAGCATTTTCTGTCAATAAGTTTATTGACTCAGACAAGAAAAAAGAAGACACCGATTTTGTAAGACAGTTTTACAGTATGCAGGAAAGCTATTTATGGAAATTAAATGAAAATTATCATTTTACATCCATGCCTCTTTCTGCTGGGAAATGTGTTGTGTCCTACTACCGGAAAATCTATAACGAAAATACTGTTGAAGTGGTTGGGTGTGTGGAGCTGATGGTGGATGAATCCGTAATTACAGAATTGTATGAGAACATTCATTTGGCAGACAGCGGCCACTACGTGATTCTGGATGAATCCGGAAAAGTAGTTTCGTATAAAGATAATGAGGAATTGGGAAAAGATTATTCGGATAAAGAATATTATAGTGCGATCAGCCAGTCAGAAGGGAACCACAAGATCACCATGGATAACCAGGAGTACCTGGTAACAAATAAAATGTATAAAAAGCTGGGTTGGAATATAGTCGGCATTGTTCCCGTTGCAGAAGTGATTAAGGACAGCCGGCGGCTCCAGTTATTTCTGCTTTTTCTGGGTGGCTTTTTTATCATTCTTACGGTTTTCATGGGAACATTTCTTGCAAAATATATATCGGATCCCATTGTCCGGTTAAAGAAGATCATTATCCGGATCGGAGAAGGCAAACGGGATATAAAGATCAGTCAGGACAGGTCTGACGAAATAGGAGAGCTGTTTACTGCATTCAGCAAAATGGTGGAAAAAAATGATGATTTGATGAAGAATCTTCTGGAAGAACAGAATCGGAAAAAGGAGTATGAATTAGCTCTGATTCAATCTCAGTTAAATCCACATTTTTTATACAATACGCTGGAATGTATCTGTGGAATGGCATCTCTTAATAAGACGGATGATATTATTTTTGTCGTAAAAGAACTGGCATTTTTTTATCGGGGTGTCTTAAGTAAGGGAAATAAAGTCATTCCCGTGAAAACGGAATTAAATATTATTGAACGGTATTTTAACATTTTGAAATACCGTTATCCAAACAAGTTGCATTATGAGATTGAGTGCCAGAAGGAAGTGGAAAACTGTTACATTTTGAAGCTGTGCCTTCAGCCGATAGTAGAAAATGCAGTTCTGCACGGACTTAGAGGGAAAAAGTATGACTGGAATATAAAAGTTCAGGCATATACGGAAAATGAACGGGTAATACTCTGCGTCTATGACAGCGGAATTGGAATGGACAGCGAAAAAATCAAGGACGTCTTTAATCAGGATGAGTGGGGTAAAGAAAAATTGAATTTTGGCATAAAGGCAACAGATGAAAGAATTAAATTGTGCTATGGAACAGATTATGGCATTTATATAGAAAGTGAGATTGGTAAATTTACAAAAGTTTATTTTGTATTTCCGTATAATACCATGGATCATTAGAGAATGTTTAAAATTAATTGATGACAGCTGCTTATAAGCTAACGATAAGCTTACATTTGAAATTTGACGCTTTGTAACAGGAAAGAGTGAGGCTAAAATGTATCAGATCTTAATTGTAGAGGATGAATTCTATGCCAGACAACGTTTGAAAAGCTGCATAGATTGGGAAGAGTATGGATTCACGATTGCTGAAGAAGCCGAAGACGGGGAAGAGGCATTGCAGCTGCTGTCTGAGAAAAAGATTGATTTAATGATTGCTGATATCGAGATGCCGATTATCAATGGGATTGAACTGACAAAAAAATTATATGAACAGAACAGCACAGTAAAAATCATTTTCCTGACGGGTTATGATGATTTTTCCTATGCACAGAATGCCATTCACTATGGCGTAAAAGAGTATCTGCTAAAGCCTGTGGAAGAGCAGCATCTAAAAAAGGTTCTAAAAAAAATCAAAGAAATGCTGGATGAAGAGCAGCAGATGAGCCAGAGGACAATTCTGGGTGAAATGTATTATAAGAAAATGAAAGAAGATTTGCTGGATAAAATGTATAAGAGAAAGCAGGAAGAAGTGGGCAGCCAGCTTGCAGAGATTTTTGCTTATGCCCAGGAACACTATACAACCCCGGAAGAATTTAACAGCTTGTCACAAAGTCTGATGGACACTTTGAATGAATTTTGCAGCAGTTCGGAGAGACAGAAGGAAAAAGCAAAGGAAATACCTCACTTTACGACGTTCAAAGAATTTTTAATAAAGTTGTTCCTGGAAAAACTCTGTCAGCAGGGTGAGGAGAGAAACTCCGGGACAGAAATAATCGTTGAGCTCGCCAGGCAATATATAGATCTTCACTATCAGGAAACTCAGTTGTCATTGACGGTTATTTCAAAATCATGCTTTGTAAATCCATCCTATCTAAGCCGGATATTCAATCAAACAACAGGTACTTCCATCCCATCGTATATAAAAGAATTGCGCCTGGAAAGTGCAGTTCGGATGATTATGGACGGGATCAGCTGCATCGATTTGCTGGCTGCTAAAAACGGGTTTCAGAATACGGGTTATTTCAGTACCTGTTTTAAGGAAAAGTTCGGAATGCGCCCCACCGAGTATATTAAGAATATGGAGCAGACGAAAAAACATCATCAAGGGGCATAGCATAGGTAAGGGAGTCAATATGCTGCATTGCTATGTGGCAATGGATATGAGTACGGGATGGTAATACATGGATTCATTATATATAAATAGTTGTAAATAAACAGATATTAGATAGTACCTAAATAGATTTTTTTAGATAGTACATTAATAGATATTAGATAGGATATAAGTAGATTTTGAAATTTAGCAAAATAAAAGAAGATAGGAGAAAGCATAATGGGTGTAAAGGAAGAAATAAAGGAAGAAGTTCAGGAAGAAATAGAGAAAGAAGTTCAGGAAAAAATACAAGAAGTCCAGGAAAAAATAGAGAAAGAAGTTCAGGAAAAAATACAAGAAGTCCAGGTAAAAATGCAGGAAGAAGTCCGTTTCAAAGTTAAAGAAGAAGTTGAGGAAAAAGGACGGAAAGAAGTACAGTTTAAAGTGCAGGATGAAGTGCAGAAAAAAGTTCGGGAGAGACTGGATGAAGTAGACCAGGTTATTGCTCAGGGACCATTTCAAGATACCTGGGAGTCGCTATGCGGTTATGAAATTCCAAAGTGGTATCAGGATGCTAAATTCGGAATCTTTATCCACTGGGGTGTGTATGCAGTTCCGGCATTTGGAAATGAGTGGTATCCCAGAAATATGTATCAAAAAGGCTCTCCGGAATATGAACACCATTTAAAGACTTATGGTTCTCATGACAAGTTTGGATATAAAGATTTTATACCGATGTTTCTTGCTGAACATTTTCAGGCAGCTGAATGGCTGGATCTGTTTGAGCAGTCCGGTGCCAGATTTATCATGCCGGTTGCAGAACATCATGATGGCTTTCAAATGTATGAGAGCGAACTCTCAAAATGGAACGCTAAAAATATGGGACCAAAAAGAGATATCATCAAAGAGTTAAAAGAAGAGGCGGACAAACGCGGCATTACTTTCACTGTTTCAGATCACCGGGCAGAGCATTGTTGGTTTTTCAATGGTGGAAGGGAGTTTGATTCTGACGTCAATGATCCTGCTTTTGAGGATTTCTATTGGAAACAGCAGGATGGAGGAGATGCAGACGGAAGTGTGACACATGACATCTATTCAGTTGCGCCCGAAAAAGCACATCTGGACGACTGGCTTGCCAGAATGTGTGAACTTGTGGACAATTACCGGCCGCAGATAGTCTGGTTTGACTGGTGGATCCAAAACGTGGCTTTTAAGCCTTACCTGAAAAAATTTGCAGCATTTTACTATAATCGTGCAGCCCAGTGGGGCATGGAAGTGGCTATTAATTATAAATATGATGCGTATGCTTATGGAAGCGCAGTATTTGACCTGGAAAGAGGGCAATTGGATAGCATTCGTCCACAGTTATGGCAGACAGATACGGCAATCGCAAAAAATTCCTGGTGCTATACACAGGGGAATGATTTCAAATCACCAGTAGACTTAGTCGGTGATCTGGTTGATATTGTAAGTAAAAACGGCTGTCTATTGCTCAATGTTGGACCAAAAGCAGACGGAACTTTCACGCAAGAAGACAGAAATGTGCTTTTGGAAATAGGAAACTGGCTGAAGAAAAACGGAGAAGGAATTTACGGCACCACATTCTGGCAGATATTTGGTGAGGGTCCCACAAAAGTTGCGGGCGGATATTTTACAGATGTGGACAGAGCACCATTTACGCCCGAGGATATCCGTTATACGTACAAAGCCGGAATACTCTATGCATTTGTAATGAGATTTCCAGAGGACGGCCAGGTGACAATCAAGGCCTGCGGCATACCAAAGGTATGTAGTGTCGCCACCAGTACGTTTGACGTGAAAAGCGTTTCCGTATTAGGCTATCATACTGAGGTTTCCTATACAAGAGATGATGCAGGAATGCATGTGAAGGTAGAAGAAAAAATAGAAACGCCCTATCCGGTGTGTTTTAAAATACAGATTGATTAGTTGGCCGCGAACAGGAATAATATTAAAATATTAGTTTGGCAGCTGTAAGAAAGTTATGGGATCCCAAAGATATTTGAAAACGTATCTTTGAAAATACACTTTCTGCGCAGCTGCCGTATTTTATAAATAAATTTTGGAATCTAACTGTCTATTCTAATTCATCTAAAATCTACTTATTAGTAATCCGACAAAGTTTTCTGTAAGTTCGTTAAAATTATCCATTTTGTAGAGACGATTTTCAGACGCACACATTACGAAGCCCAAGAGTGCAGTGATGATCATCCAGGATGTATGTGTGGTATTTTCTTTCAATATTTTTTGACGGATTTTCTAAAACATCACAAATAATAATCAAAATAATTGTTGTAAATGAGTCATGAAAAATAAAAATCCCAGAAGGAATGTTGGTGGAAAGATAAAAGTATATCTGTAAAAAACAGCAACTGTGTGTATTTATTTAGATACAATTTTGTTTAAGTACAGCATTTCAAACTTGACAACAGAAGAGTGATTCGATATAATTAGATCATAAAGAGAACAAATGTTCGAGATAATAGAAAGGTAATTGTTATGAATCAAAAGCTGAATCAAAAAGGAAAAATGATCACTTTCGAAAATGAAAATGCCAGGATGCTATTCCAGGAAATAAAAACCAGATATATATCACTCGACTTAAAGGGGCATCCACTGACAGAGGATCAGGCAGTTGCCATGTATTATCACGCAAAAGGGCTTCATATTCCAATAGTAAATAATAAGCAATATATTCCAATCTACAACATAATTGCATGTTAATCCTTCAGTACATGATTGCAGAAGAAATGGAGATGATATTAATGCTAAAAACAATGAAAATTCCTTTTGAGAATGAGAATGCAAGACTTCTCTTCGAATCAATCCGCATGTTCTTCCCCAATATAGAATTAAACTGGGACGGGGAAGAGCTAACGGAGAGAGAGGCATTAAAAATGTACCATATAGCGTGCCGCAGGCTGAAAGTTAAAACAGTTCCATACAACAATACACAGATAATGGCTTAGCGGAGGAAAAAATGAGCGCACAAACTCAAGTAATTAATAATAACATACAGGAAATTGCATGTGGCTGTTGGTATACTTCCACTGGAAAGGCAATTCCTACAATGTTTCGGTATCAAGATGAGATGGGCAATATTCATACTATCCGGGATTTTCGAATTACAGAATCTAAAGAACGTAATTTCGTTGGAATTCATCAAAAGGAGTTTAACTGCGAATTGATTCAGGATGGAATTACTTATAACTTTAGATTACGCAATCATATGACGAAATGTTATTGGACAGTGATCTGGGTCTGAGAAAAGCCTTACAGTTAGATGTAATTATATGAACTCTTACTAGATTTGTTATGAAGAATAAATATAGATTCTATTGTGTTATGTATCCTCTTTAAACAATAACAAATCCGGTAAGAGTATAGATATGGTAGTAAAATTATTTTCCTTATTTCAAATGCTACATGATATTGAGATCTATAATCGGCGTGTCTTAAGACAATTTATATTGCTCATACAAACTGTTTCGCAATGTCATATCTGTGGTAGCCTGCATTAAGTCCTTAATCCTATTTTCCAGCAGTAAATAGCGGGAAAGCGCGGCAAATCTGTTTTCCCCTTTCATTATACCTTCTTCTCTGATATCATCAAAAGCTTTACACATATTAAAAACTCCTTTCTTGTCCGTGATCGTCGTATTTTTTAAAGTATTCAGTCTGTCTGATTCACCCAGTAGAAGATGAATCAATTCAAAAGTCTGAAGATCAAGCTGGCTGTACCGTTCCTGATTTTCTTTGATATGGCGTGTTATCCCAAGTTTATCTTCTGCATATCTCAATGCGCCGAAGATTTCTCTTAATCCCGTATTATAATTCTCTAAATGTTTAATTCTTCTTGTGTCCAGAACATTGATTCCATAATTAGGAATCATTTCCTTTAATTCAATCATTTCAGGATCTAATGAAAGCAGATCGTGAAGACAGTTACCAGCATCCCATGGCTGTTTTCCAAAGTATACAACCAAAGTTACAACGGGGATAAGTTTATCTGCTTTGCACATTCCGGATAAAAATTCACCGGAATTTTTGTAATGTCTGCCGCCGGTGCTGGTGGACTTTAAATCCTGTATCTGTCTGGTGTAATTCAAAGCATCGTATAGCATAGAGCGGATTACCATGGCATAATTTACATCCGTTTGGTTCTCACATGCCAGAATAGCAAACTGAACACCCAAATGTGTTTTTTTGACTACATCACGATAGCGCCTGACTGCGTTTTTTCTTCCGGATTTGTCCGGAAGGAGAATAGATAGATCCCTGTCCGAAGAAGAAAGGTTATCCGGATCTATAATTTGTTTACCATGAAATACCGTTCCGTTATAGAGGTCTGCAAAATGTTTCGGGTTATCCAGATACTGGTTTATGAATAAGTCTTTTTCTTGTGTCATGTTATCCTCCTTTTGAATGGGGTTATACACAGACACATAAAAATATGAAGGATTCTGCACTAAAGGGAATGGGTACGGAAAATGTACGATAGAAAAACAGATAGCTTTAGAGAAAATGAGAATTTTATATTCAAACTGTGACTATGTATTGCGTTTATAATATTATACAATATCAGATTGCAAATATCAAGATAATATTTTCGATTTATAACTTGAATAGATAATTTTTACATTTTTAGCAATACTACAAGTAAGAAATGATTATCTTCATAAAATATTACATTAGATTTTGTAGAAGGAGAACCATGCCTATGAAAAAGGTATTTAAAGAGTTGGGTAAGTTTAAAGCTGCCGTTTTCTTCATTGCTGTGACGGTAATTGGCGGCGTACTGTGTAATCTGGGGCTGCCGGCTTATCTGTCAAATATTATTAATAAAGGAATTCCAAACGGTGATGCAGCATTTATTATCCGAACGGGGGGATCGATGCTCATACTTACGATTCTGGGAGCACTTTGCAATATTGCAACGGGTTTCTTTTCGGCACGTGTTTCTATGGGCATTGGCAGGAGTATGAGAAGTGAGGTGTTTACAAAAGTACAGTATTTTTCCAGAGCGGAGTTTGACCGCTTTTCCACATCTTCACTCATCACCAGGACGAATAATGACATTACACAGGTACAGAATTTTATGAATATGTTCCTGAGGATTGTATTGATGGCACCAGTTATGTGTGTGGGAGGCGTCATTCTGGCATATTTAAAAAGCCCGTCCATGTCTATGGTGCTTTTCATTTCTATGCCGGTTATGATAGCTGCTGTACTTGTAATCGCACTGCGGTCAATACCGCTGTCAAAGGTTATGCAGTCAAAAATTGATCAAATCAATCTGGTAATGAGGGAAAAGCTTACTGGTATTCGGGTTATCCGGGCATTTGGCACTACAGGGCATGAGGCAGATCGGTTTTATGAGGTAAATGAAAGCTTTATGAAAAATTCAATGCGGATGCAGCGAATTATGGGAACCCTGACTCCTGTGCTCAGTTTTGTACTCTATGGCACTAATGTTGCACTGCTGGCGTTTGGTGGATATCAGCTTACCAGAGTGAATGGAACTCCGCTTTTGACAGGTGATGTAATTGCGGTGATCCAATACGTCATGCAGATTATGATGTCTGTAATGATGCTTGCGCTGATCTTCGTTATGTATCCAAGGGCTTCGGTTTCCGCATCCAGGGTTAACGAAGTACTGGACACTAAGGCTACGATTATTACAGAAGATCCTAAAGCAGAGATCGGGGATAAAAAAGGGTTTTTATCATTTGAACATGTTACTTTTTCTTATCCGGAGTCTGATGAGCCGGTTATACACGATATTTCTTTCGAAACAAAACCGGGAGAAACTACAGCAATTATCGGATCTACAGGAAGTGGGAAATCATCGCTGATTAATCTTATTCTGCGGTTTTATGATGCCCAGGAGGGCAGAGTACTGGTCAACGGAATGGATGTAAAGGACTATGAGGTCAAGGAATTACGCAGGAAAATCGGGTATGTTCCACAGAAATCATTCCTGTTTAAGGGAACAATAGAAAGTAATATTCAATTTGGCGATGAAATGGCTTCCGAAGGCAGAATAGAGGATGCAGCTAAAATTGCCCAGGCGTATGAATTTATTACTGCGAAAGAAGATGGATTCGAAACAGAAATAACACAGGGAGGCAGCAATGTATCCGGTGGACAGCGGCAGAGGCTGGCAATCGCAAGGGCCATTGTAAGAAAGCCGGAAATCTATATTTTTGATGATAGTTTTTCAGCATTGGATTTCAAAACGGATCTGGCTCTGCGTCGGGCGCTGGAAGATGAAACCAAAGATGCGGCAGTTATTATCGTCGCGCAGAGAATTAGTACGATTATGAATGCAGACCGCATTTTGGTTCTGGAAGACGGATATTGTGTAGGCATGGGAACGCATAAAGAATTGCTGAATTCGTGCGAAGTATACAAAGAGATTGTCCATTCCCAGTTAAGTGAAGAGGAGGCAGGCGCATGAGTGAACAGGTGAAGACGATAAATATCATGAAGGTTTTCAGGAGGCTGTTTTCTTTTATGAAGCCTTACCGGAGAGGTTTATATTGTGCCATTGTGTTTATCATTGTGGCTTCTGTTTTCAACAGCCTTGGACCATTTATCCTGGGAAAAGCAACGGATGCATTAGCCGGTATCGTAGTTGATGGTGTACCTGTATCTGCAGGTATCAGGAAATTTATAACAATTTTAATTATACTCGGTATAATTTATATACTGTATTGCATATTTAAATATCTCAGCACTTTTATCATTGTAGGGGTATCTGAGAAAACAATTTTTGACCTTAGAAATAAAGTAGACGGCAAATTAAAGCAGCTTCCGCTTAATTACTTTGATACAAACCCGTACGGTGATATTTTAAGCAGGGTCACTAATGATATTGATACGGTATCCACCTCGCTTCAACAATCCATCGATCAGATATTGACTTCAATTTCCACAGCCGTATTTATTTTGGCAATGATGCTGGTTGTCAGTCCGGCATTAACTCTGATCGGAATTATAACAGTACCGCTGGCATTGGTTATTTCCATGAAAATAGCACAAAAATCCCAGTATTTATTCCAGGAGCAGCAGGGAACGGTGGGAAAATTAAACGGATATGTGGAGGAAATGTATTCAGGGCATACGGTAATCAGTGCTTATGGGAAAGAGCCGGATATTATCCGCGACTTTGAAGATACAAATGAGACGCTTTATGCAGTTGGCTGGAAAGCACAGTTTTTATCAAGCCTTCTGCAGCCTATTACCCAGGCAATGACGAATCTGGGTTATGTACTGGTAGCTGTAATCAGCGGTTTTCTGTGTATAAAGGGAGCATTGACAATTGGTATGATACAGTCGTTTATTCAATATCTGCGGCAATTTTCACAGCCAATAACCCAGACGGTACAGATTACAAACATTCTGCAGTCAACAGCCGCAGCCGCGAACCGTGTATTTGAATTTTTAGATGAAAAAGAAGAAATACCGGAAGAAGCAAATCCTGTTTTTCCGGAATCGATCAAGGGGGAAGTTACGTTCAGCCACGTAAGCTTTGGTTATCTTCCCCACAAAACGCTGATTAAAGATGTATCGCTGGAAGTGAGGCCCGGAAGCAAGGTTGCAATTGTGGGTCCTACCGGTGCCGGAAAAACAACGCTGGTTAATCTGCTGCTTCGATTCTATGATGTCAATAGCGGCAATATATTGATTGATGGTGTTGACATTCAGAAGATGGGGCGTGAACCTCTTCGCAGTATTTTTGGTATGGTATTGCAGGATACCTGGCTCTTCCAGGGAACAGTTATGGAAAATATACGGTATGGAAGACTGAATGCATCCGATCAGGAAGTCATAGATGCTGCGAAAGCTGCTCATGCAGATCATTTTATAAAAGCCCTTCCCGGAGGATTCCAGATGGTATTGGCGGAAGGCGCCGCAAATCTGGCGCAGGGAGAGCGGCAGCTGCTAACCATTGCCCGGGCTATTTTGTCCGATTCCCCGATTATGATACTGGATGAGGCCACCAGCTCCGTTGATACCAGGACGGAAGTACTGATTCAGAAAGCAATGGCAAGGCTTATGCAGAACAGAACCAGTTTTGTGATTGCACACCGTCTTTCCACAATCCGTGATGCCGATATGATCCTGTATATGCAGGAGGGTGATATCAAAGAAGTTGGAACGCATGAAGAATTAATTCATAAAAAGGGATTATATGAAAAATTATATAATAGCCAGTTTGCACAAAATAATGCTGGTTAGAAGATAAAAGATATAAAGTATTAAATATTATCATAAGATACCAGAATCCTGACTCCCCATGAAAATCATCAAAATATTCTCTATAATATCAAAGAGATGATTATGGAGGGAGTCAGGCATTTATAATATTAAATATGATAGTATGATTTAACTTATAATAACCAATGCATCCCTCTGATTTTTGAAACACCGATACGACATTGAAATATCGGAGTTCTAAAAACAATTGAACAAAAAATAAAAACTACATCAAACCCATCTGAATGGAACGAAAAATTCCTACTTAAGTAAAGTCTTCTGAAATTGCTTCGGAGAGAGATTCTTATATACCTTAAATATTTTAATAAAATAACTTGAGGTACTAAATCCAACGGTTACTGCTATTTCGGTAATACTCAGAGGTGTGGAGATCAACAATTTTTCTGCTTCACTTACACGGATGTAGTTCAGGTATTCATTAAAACTCATTCCCATAAGCCGGTTAAAGGATCTTGAAAAATAACTGGTGCTGAGATTGCAAAGCTCTGCCATTTCAGAAGCTCTGACTGGTTTTTCGTAATGAACCGACAGATAATGAAAGACCGGGTTTAGCATTTCATACAGTTGTCGGTCTGCTTGTCTGTAATTTTCGGGATGTTCTCCTGATTGGTGCCAATAACGCAGTATCCATAAGAAAATGCTCCCTATATGGTTCTTAATGGCAAGCTCGTATCCGTAGTCTCTGGCATGGTTTTCTGTCATAATTTTATAAAACAGATCAGGAAGCATGGTGTCCTGGATTTTGGAATAGGGAATTACCTTTTCGTGTCTTGCATCTTCCGTAATAAACGGCAGGATGTATTCCAGTTCAAAGTGGTTTTGAGACATCCTGTTATATATTAAATCCGGCATGAAACGCACAACAATATACTGCCCTCCATCTTCAGACAGGGAATCAATCTGATGAACCTCATGAGAGTTAATTAACACCAGATCACCTCCGGTAAAATTATGATAAAAGCCGTTTAAGTATACTTTAAATGTACCTGATAGTCCATAAAGTAATTCAATATAATCGTGGTAATGTGCCGGATATACCATTCCGGCATAATTTCGATTCTCCAGGTGACACAAAAACTGGCACGGAACCCCGTCTATATATACATTCTCTTCTTTCCAGTAATGAATCATATTGATACCCTCTGCATATTGCAGGCTTGGCCTGCAACACTGCCATAATAAAACAGTTTGAAAGAATCATACCATGGCAGCCTTTCTATAATTTTCCTTCAAACTTACCCCTATGATAGAACAAGCAGGCTTGTTCTATTCCCAAATCAGCAGTGTAAAAGCAATTTCCTTTCACACATTACCCATGAATTCAACGATAGACTTATTCTATTTCCAATTAGCAGTATGAAGTGATTTCATATAACACATTCTTCTAAAATTAGAATTTCAAAAGCCAGTAGATGAACGTTTAGGTGCTGAACGTTTCAAATATGCTTATATCAGCTCAAGACAAAATATTGCTATTTTTGAATGGAATTATTATATCATATAACAAAAAAATACGATATACTGATTTTATAAAAATTGTAAATAAATAACCCGGAGGTAAAAATATGAGTAAAAGTACAATAGGAGTCCCGTTGCCGGAACTGGCAGACTACAGTAGAATTGCAGCCGCGGAAGGAGCGGTCTTACTGAAAAATGAAAATAATATGCTGCCCGTTTTGGAAAACGAGGTAGTTTCTGTTTTTGGCAGGTGCCAATTTGATTATTATAGGAGCGGTACAGGTTCAGGCGGCGCAGTAAATGTAGAATATGTCTGTAATATTATAGATGGAATCCGCCAGAACAGGAAAATAAAACTGAATGAGGGACTGGTCAAACAATATGGAGAGTGGGTAGCTGCAAACCCTGCTGATGATGGGGGCGGCGGATGGGCTGCAGAACCATGGCATCAAAAGGAAATGCAGCTCACAGATGAGCTGGTCAAAAACGCCAGAAAAAAATCAGAAAAAGCGATATTTATCATAGGACGTACAGCAGGAGAAGATCAGGATAATGCGGATGCAGAAGGCGGCTACCGCCTGACCCGGGAGGAAGAATCAAACCTCGAAGTTCTGACACATCATTTTGAGCAAGTAGCAGTTTTGCTGAACGTAGCAAATATTATTGATATGAGCTGGACAGAAGACTCTGTTTACCAGGATCATATTAAGGCAATCCTGTATATCTGGCAGGGAGGAATGGTCGGCGGACTTGCTGTTGCAGATGTTTTATCAGGAGAAGTAAATCCCAGCGGAAAACTGCCTGATACCATTGCATACAGACTGGAAGACTATCCGTCTACCAGTAATTTTGGCAGTGAAGAACAAAACTTCTATCAGGAAGATATTTATGTAGGATACCGTTATTTCGAAACTTTCGCGCCGGGAAAAGTGCAGTTTCCTTTTGGATTTGGATTATCTTATACCAATTTTGAAATAGAAGTTGCAGAAGCCAAGACAGCAGGCAGCGGTACTAATGCCAGAATAGAACTGGCTGTCCGGGTTAAAAATATCGGCTCTTATGCTGGAAAAGAGGTCGTTCAAATCTATAGCGGCGAACCACAGGGTATGCTGGGCAAACCCGCTAAAGAACTGCGTGCATTTGCCAAGACAGCAAAATTGCAGCCGGAAGAAGAGGAAACTCTGCATATCAGCTTCCCGGTTGTGGCAATGGCTTCTTACGATGACAGTGGTATTACCGGGAATAAATCCTGTTATGTACTGGAAGCCGGTGCTTATGAAATCTTTGTGGGAAACAGTGTAAGAAGTTTGACAAAAGCAAATATAGATCAAAAAGGTGCATATATCCTGGACAAGCTGACTGTTGTAGAAGCTTTGGAAGAGGCAATGGCTCCTGTTCGGGCATTTCAGAGGATGAAGCCAGGCAAAACTAATTGCGATGGCATCTATGAGATTATGCAGGAAGAAGCTCCATTGCAGACAATTTCTCTGCAAGAGAGAATAACTGGTCGTTTGCCGGAAGCAATTCCCCTGACCGGTGATAAAGGAATAAAGCTCAAAGATGTAGCAGAGGGAAAAGCTGCGTTGGACGAATTCATTGCCCAGCTGAACGCCGAAGAACTGGCGGCTATTGTACGCGGTGAAGGAATGAGTAGTCCCAAAGTAACACCCGGGACAGCTGCTGCTTTTGGCGGTGTGAGTGATGAGCTGGTTGCTTATGGAATTCCCATTGCCTGCGCTGCAGACGGCCCCTCCGGAATCCGGATGGAAAGCGGTTTGAAAGCAACACAGATGCCTATTGGTACGTTGCTTTCATCTTCCTGGAATATTCCGATGATGGAGGAACTCTATAAATTAGAAGGAAAAGAATTACGGAATAATGAAATTGATACCCTTCTGGGACCGGGTGTAAATATACATCGCAATCCCTTAAATGGGCGAAACTTTGAATATTACTCGGAAGATCCCTATCTGACTGGATGCTTTGCCAGTGCGGCGGTAAAAGGAATCCGAAAATCCGGATGCGTGGGCACAGTGAAGCATTTTGCAGCAAATAACCAGGAAAAAGCCCGTTTTCAGGTAGACTCCATCATTTCAGAACGGGCACTGCGTGAAATATATCTGAAAGCCTTTGAAATAGCGGTGAGAGAAGGCAATGCTACCTCTATTATGACTTCTTACAATCCGGTAAACGGACACTGGTCGGCATCAAATTATGATCTGAATACCACAATATTACGCGGTGAATGGGGCTACCAGGGAATAGTCATGACAGACTGGTGGGCTATGATGAATGATACCGCAGAAGGTGGTCCGGCTGACAGAAAAAATACTGCATTCATGGTCCGTGCCCAGAATGATATTTATATGGTTGTAAATAATAATGGTGCCGAAGTAAATGCCATGAACGACAATACATTGGAGTTTTTGGAAAAAGGAAGTCTTACGGTGGGCGAACTGCAGCGCTGTGCCAAAAATATATGTTCCTTTCTGATGCAGGTACCGGCTTTTGACAGAAAACCAGAAGAAGCTGCAAGAATTCAGAAATTTGCTGCAAGAGAATGCCCGGATAAAGATATCTCAGAAGGAAAAACCTGTTACGTATTATCTGAACTTCCAAAGATCACACCAGTATATGGGGAAACGGTATGCCTGAAGGTAGAAAATGCTGGAATATTCAGCATTGTGGGGGAACTTTCTTCTCAGGGAACTAATCAGGCACAGGCAACCGTAAATATGATCTTAAATGGAGAAGTTATGACTACCGTACAGCTCAATGGCACCGATGGAAATAAAATCATACAGAAGCTAATCAAGGTAGAACTGGAGACTGGCTACTATGAGCTGCGTTTGGATCTGGTAAAACCGGATATGACAATTGGGTGGATTGAATTCAGAGGATAAAACACGCTCTAGTTAAATATTTATAAGCAATAATAAACTTTAAATATGAAACAGCAAATAATAAATATGAAACAGCAAACAATAAATATGAATCAATAGATCATTAGGAATATTTAGTTAATATCATATAAATGGTCAGTGAACCTCAGGTTATATTTTTCCGGCAAAAGCATACGCTTAGCCGGAAGAATTTGCCGGGGGTTTTTATTAACATTTATTTCGTTTTGTCAAATGCCTGTCACATGAATCCGCTATAGTATGTAGTGGATAAATTAACAGGAGGTTTAACAAATGTATAAAAAAAATGTTTTAAAACTATGCGTTGGAACAGGAGTCGTTTTGGGAATTTTAACAGGATGCGCTTCCAAAATTTCAATCGGAGAGACCAAGGATATAATACAGGCTGAAAGCACGGGTGATAAAGAAACCATCTACCAGAATGTCAATAAAGTACTGGCGGCGTATGAGGTAAACCCGGAAACTTTTACTTTGCAGATCCAAAACGGAGGAGAATCTGTGATGATTTCCCAACCCGGTGATAGGCGTCTGGTGGAAAATTTCACACAGGATGACGGTGTTTCCAGCTGGTACTATCCGGAGGAGAAAATAGCGGTAACCATAACTCCGGAAGAAGATTATCTGCAGGTTTTAATACGCTCTGAAGGAGAAACAGATCATGAATTTAACTGGCCGGTTATAAAGGGAGATCAGTATTATCTGCCATTGGGAGAAGGGAAACGAATACCAAAGGATGATCCCATCTGGAACGGCTACCTGAAAGGAAAAACTTTTGCTGTGATGGAACAGTTATCCATGCCATTTTGGTCAGCAGTACAGGGGGATCAGGCAATAGTTACAGTGTTGGAAAATCCATACCGCAGTAATCTTATATTTTCAGAAACAGAAGAGAATATTTTCACACTGAATCATGAGTATCCCAAAATCGATCCCCAAAAGGAACAGCGCTTCCGGTTTTATCTTACGGATAATGACCCAGTTACAGCTGCTAAAATCTATCGCAGTTATATGATGGAGAAAGGAAAATTTGTAACTCTTAAAGAAAAAGAAGCTAAAAATCCTGATATTCAAAAGCTCTATGGCGCACCTCATATCTATCTTTGGGGAGAACTTATAATTTCACCGGAGAATGTGGACTGGCAGGCGTTTTCCAGAGCTATGGACAGTAGTGTAATGGAGCATCTGAAATGGAGCATTGCCCAATTAGATTCTGGTGAGGAAGCTGTCAATGCTTTAGCAGAAATAGCTAACCAAGAATATGTTGGTGAATACCAAAAGGACATTATATGCAGGGCGTTAAGTGAAATCCTGAAAAGAGATGATTTTTACCGGGAAGATATCATGAAGTCCCAGGACGCGTTTATGCAGAAATGCATTGAAAATGGATTAGATAACATGAAAGAGTCGGAGAAGCTGCAATTTAATAAACATGCGTTAGCAGTTAATTTGCCTGATCTTTTTTCAGAAGTGGATACATGGATGAATCAGGGAACAGTAGATCTTATAAGAGAGCTGAAAGAAAACGGGATAGATCGCGCCTGGATTGGGTTAAACAGCTGGGAACAGGCATTTGCCAAACCGGAACTGGCAGAGACAGCAGTTTCACAGGGATATTTGATAGGTCCTTATGATTCGTACCATTCCATTCACAAACCGGGAGAGGAACAGTGGATTACAGCTGAATTTCCGGACACATCCCTCTATGAAAATGCAGTGATTGAAGATAAATACGGCGAAAAGATCACAGGTTTTCAAGATGTAGGACGTAAGCTGAATCCTACAAGATCGTTACCAGCCGTAAAAAATCGTTTGGCTGCAATCGAAGGCAATGCAGTGTCATTTAACTCCTGGTTTATTGATTGTGATGCCACAGGAGAAATATACGATGACTATACACCAGAGCACATAACAACCCAGCAGGAAGATCTGCAGGCAAGACTGGATCGAATGGCATTGATACGAGACAGCAGGAAAGTAATTGGTTCCGAAGGAGGAAACGACTTTGCCGCTTCCACCATAGCATTTGCCCATGGAATAGAACTGCAAAGCTTTTCCTGGATGGATGAGGATATGAAGTGTAACAAAGACAGTGAATATTATATAGGCAAATATTATAATCCAAAAGGCGGGGCAGCAGAACGTTTTACAAAGCAAGTGCCAGTAAAAGAGCAATATGTACAGATCTTCCTGAATCCAAGGTATGATGTACCGCTGTATAAACTGGTTTACAATGATTCTGTAATTACCACCTATCATTGGGATTGGTCAACATTTAAAATTAAGGATAAAATAGAAGACCGTATGCTCAGAGAAGTTCTATATAATGTACCACCCCTCTATCATCTGGACAGCACCGAATGGGAAAAATATAAAATGGCAATTGCAGCGCATACTGCTGTTTGGTCACAGTTTAGTAAAGATGCCGTACAGGAAGAAATGACAGATTTTGAATACCTTACAGATGATGGATTGGTGCAGATGACAAGATATGGGGAACAATTAATTGCAGTGGCTAATTTTACAGATGCAGAGTATCAGTATGAAAAGTACAGTATCCCCGGGCATTCTGTGTTAATAAACCAAAATGGAAAAAATGTAATTTATACGCCTCAAAGTTAATATATGTTATTCAGACCCCAACATGAAATTGTGAAAATTTCTGGAAGCTTTGGGATAAAACGGAACAAGATCCCCAGTTAATTATAATGAAGAGTCAAAATATTTACAACATGACATACAGTTGTCCTGTTTCCTATGCTATAATTAATAAAATACTTTTTGGAGCATTTAAACGAAGTTTCGGAAAAGAAAGAGGGGAACCGGAGACAATGACAGAGACAAAATCAATGAATGAGATCAAGACAATCAGATGCTATGATGATTTTATAAAATCACTTTTCATGACAGGAATGAGTATGGGGGGACCCAACGACGAACATGTCTTTTCCCTGTGTAATTTTTTTGGTGATGAAATAGAGTGGCATACGGAAAAACCAGATACGGATCCATGGGAATGGCGGATGCGGGTTCTGAATGAGCGGGATGATATCGCCTATGGCAAGCTGTTTTTTAAGAAGAGCGGCTATATAACAAAAGATTGGTTCGCATATTTTTATGCCGCCCGCCGTGATAAGAAAAGTCTTGAAGAGTCCTATGCAGAAGGTAAAATCAGCCAGCCGGCGAAAATAATTTATGAAGTACTAAAAGAGGAGAGAACAATGCCGCTGCATCTTCTAAAACTGGCAGGGGGATTTTCGAAAGAAAATAAAGCTGCTTTTGAACGCGGATTAACGGAACTGCAGATGAAAATGTACATCACCATGTGCGGACAGAAGAGGAAACGTTCGGAAAAAGGAGAGGAGTATGGCTGGTCATCCACTGTATTCTGCCTTGTGGAAGACTTTTTTGCGGAAGACATACTAGAAGAAGCGGGGCATATAGACGGGGAAGCCGCTTTATGGAAGATTTCAGAGCAGATCATGCGGTTTAATCCAAAGGCAGATCCAAAAAAGGTAAAAAAATTTGTTTTAGGTTAGGAATTCTAAATGATATCATAACACACTAAAGATAATTCCTCCTGATTCTCAGGATATTTATATGAACTATACGCTGAATTGCCAGGGTTATTTGATTAAACTTTTAAAAGGTGTAAATGCAGGCTTAAAACCTTCACTTACACCTTTTTATTTCATAAATTACATGCAAAATATATATTTGAAAATTAACCGGAGCAAGCACAAAATACTTACTTATACATCCTACGCCGACGCCTCAAACTGGCTGTTATAAAGAGAAGCATAGAAGCCTTCCTGCATGATCAGATCATTATGAGTGCCTCTTTCTATAATATCTCCATCTTTTACTACCAGGATTAAATCTGCATTTTTAATGGTGGAAAGGCGGTGAGCAATGACAAAGCTGGTTTTATCTTTCATCAGATCAGCCATTGCCTTTTGGATCTCCACTTCGGTTCGGGTATCTACACTTGACGTTGCTTCATCTAATATCATAAAGGATGGATTCGTCAGCATCGCACGTGCGATTGTTAATAGCTGCATCTGCCCCTGGGAAATATTAGATGCTTCACTGGATATTACAGTGTCATAGCCATTTGGCAATGTTCGGATAAAATGGTCACAGCGGGCTGCACGGGCTGCTCTTTGGATTTCTTCCGGAGAAGCATCCATTTTACCATAGGCTATATTTTCAGCAATGGTTCCTTCAAACAGCCAGGTATCCTGCAGAACCATTCCAATGCGGCGGCGCAGTTCACCTCTTGGCATTTTTGTTATATTCATACCGTCAATGGAGATAGTGCCTCCATTTAAATCATAAAAACGCATTAACAGATTTATAAGCGTTGTTTTGCCGCCGCCGGTAGGCCCTACTATGGCAATCATTTCATTTGGACGAACCTCCAGATTCAGATTATTCATCAATATTTTGTCCTCTGAATATCCAAATTTAACATTTCGGAAACTCACATGGCCGTTGGGGGCTGGTAAATTGCTGCTGGTTGTATCGGCAGGTTCTTCCTCTTCATCAAGAAGGATAAATACGCGTTCCGCACCTGCAATTGCTGCCTGAAGGGAAGTGATTACATAGGATGCCTGTGTAATGGGTTCTGAAATCTGGTTTTCATATTGCAGGAATGCCTGGATAATTCCAAGGGAAATCTGTCCCTGCAGAACCAGATAACCTCCCATCAGGGCAGTAGCCACGAATTCAAGCTGATTAATAACACGTATTGCCGGATAAATGGCAAAATTGGCAAACTGCGCCTTCCGGTTCGCTTCAAACTGTTGATTACTCAGTTCCAGTACTGCATCAATTGCTTCTGACTGCTGATTAAATACTTTGATAATACGATTACCGGTATAAAGCTCTTCCACCTTTCCGTTTAATTCACCGACTACTGCCTGATTTTCAGCAAAATAGCGCTGACTCAGATCAGAGACAAATTTAGTTGCTACGGTGCTGATAACTACTGAGACCAGAACCAGCAGGGATAATCCAGGACTCAATAATAGCATTGCAACCGCCGTAATCAGGATCGTAAAGGCAGATGATATAAACTGCATCAATCCCACCTGCAAAACCTCAGAGACTTTCTCCAGGTCATTGGAAATACGGCTCATTATATCCCCTGTTTTATGGGAATCAAAGTAACGCAAAGGCAGTTTTGTAATCTTTGCACTAATGTCCTGCCGCAGAGACAGTGTGAATTTTTCTCCTACACTGGCTATAATATATTGCTGTACATAAGAGAGCAGCCATATTGCCAATGCCCCTGCTCCGATCAAAAGGACAGGTGTCAGAAGTGCATCACTTAACAGTGGCATTAGATTGGTACCTTTTTCATAAGCTTTTAACGCTTTTAAAAGGTTATCAATTCCTATGCCCACCATGATCGGGATTAATGCATAGGCTGCGCTGCTTAATAAAGCAGTAAGCAGAACTAAGAATAATTTTCCTTTTTGATCAGACAACCGCTTCAGCAGACGCTTTACGGTTGCCATTGTATTTTGTGGGATATCCGAAACTTCTACGCCCACAATAGGTTTCTTTTTTGTAAATTTGTTTTGTTTCATACTGCAGTAACCTCCTCTAATGATAACTGGCTTTTTGCAATTGCCTGATATACCTGGCAATTTCGCATTAAAGCCGGATGTTTGCCAATTCCTGCAATTTTGCCTTCATCCAGTACAATGATCTGGTCAGCATCCATAATTGTGCTGATCCTCTGGGCAATTATGATCTTCGCAGTCTGTGGCGTTTCCTTTTTTAATGCTCTGCGCAGAGCGGCATCTGTTTTAAAATCAAGAGCCGAAAAGCTGTCATCGAAAACCAGAACCGGGGCTTCCTTAATTAATGCCCGGGCAATGGATAATCTTTGCTTCTGTCCACCGGAAAAATTAGAGCCGCCCTGGGATACCGGTGCATTCAACCCATGGTGCAATCCATCTACAAAGTGCTCTGCCTGGGATATGCGAAGTGCTTTCCGCATTTGTGTTTTCGTGGCAGTTTTACATCCCATACGCAGATTATCTGCAATTGTGCCGCTGAATAAAAATGCTTTTTGCGGTACATATCCGATATTTTCCCGGAGTTTTTCCTGGGACAGTGTACGGATATCGGTTCCGTTTAAACTGATTTTACCTGAATTGATATCGTGCAGGCGCAGGAGCAGATTGGCAATGGTACTCTTTCCAGAGCCTGTTCCCCCAATGATTGCGGTAGTCTTCCCTGCATAGCAGGAAAAGTTAAGGTTTTCTAAAACCGGTTCTTCTGCGCCATTGTATGAAAATGTCACATGGTCGAATTGAACAGCCGGCTTATTCTCACCCGCAGGGCTGCTTTGTATTTTGCTGTCTTTAATTTCCGGTACCATGTGAAGCACATCTTCTAACCGGTCCAGACAGGATTTCATCTTTGGAAGGGTCACGCAGGATAACGCTGCCATTATCAGATATGCCAATGTCATAATCGTATATTCGGTGACTGCGGTAATTTCTCCGATCTGCATGGTTCCCTGTAAGGACATCAAGCCTCCAAACCAGACAATTGCAGCCATAGAAAGCCCCATTACCAGCCATACGGTAGGATTGAGAAATGCAAACAGTTTATTCAGTTTAATCATATTATCTGCATATCCCGCAAAAGCTTTATCACAGCGGTGCTGTTCATAAGTACCATTGTCAAATGCCCTTATAACCCGAACGCCCGTAATGGATTCCCGAACAACCTGATTAATATGATCCATCCGACGCTGTATCTGCGCCGAGAGGGGGCCTGATTTTTTCAGTATAATCCATGCAAGTAATAAAAATAATGCAACGCAGAGTATCGGAATCAAAGTCAGCGGTAAATTTACGCTTGCAGTCATCAGGATTGACGAAATCACCATCAAAGGGGCCGGGACAACCAGCTGGAAGATCATTCCAAGGCTTTGCTGCAGCACGGAAATATCCGATGTGGTCCGTGTGATCATGGACGAAACCCCGTAACTGTCAAATTCTCTAAGAGACAGGTCCTGGCTTTTGCAGAAGATGGCATTTCGCATATCCCTGCCGAAAGCCGCTGCCAGATCCGCGGAGTAATAGCTCCCCAGCACTGCAATAATTGTTGTAATCAGTGCAGTGACCAGCATTTGTATTCCAATAGAAAGAATAGCATTCATATCCTCCATCATAATGCCCTTATCTACGATACCTGCAATCAAAAACGGTATATACAGGGTCCCCGCTACCTGCCCCAACATAAAGAGTAACATAAGGACTGATTTTCCTTTGTTTTTTCTAAAAAAAGATTTTAATAAAGTCATAATTACCTCCATCATGTAATAAATAAGTTGCTTCTTCTGCCACTAAATGGTACTATAAACTATGAAGTAACTTTATAGTCAAGTGTTTTTTTGAGAATTTACATAAATTTTACAATATATACCAGAAGCTATTTAGAGACAACACGGCAGATAGTAAATAGACATGTATCATTTGTAAATTTAAAAATAATGGACTTCCGGAGGTAATAAAATGAAAAATAATCCATATATGACAATCAGTGAATTTGCAAAACTCACCGGAATAAAACGTGCCAATTTAATTTTCTACGATAAGATTGGACTGCTGGTTCCGGAACACCGGGGAGCCAATGATTACCGCTATTATACACGCCGCCAGCTCGGATCTGCATATCTCATAGTCTCGCTGCGGGAGCTTGGAATTGGGATTGAAGAGATCAAACACTATGCAAGCAGCAGAACGCCGGAACAGATGATTTCGCTGTTTCAGATACAAGAAGAAAAAATCCAGGCTGAGATTACAAAACTTTGCCGCCTGCAGGAAATTATGAGGTTATATACCGACATGGCAAATGAAGCACTTACCACAGATACGAAAGAAATTAGGATTGTCCAAAAGAAACGGGAGCCTGTTTTTCTGGGACTGCATTCTAAAGCAGGACAAACAGATGATGAAAATCTTACCTCCTTTTATAACTATGCTTCGGATCAGGGAATGGATCTTGGCTGTCCAATGGGTGTCGTGATTGCGAAAGAGAATCTGCTTAAGAATTCTATCGATCCGGTATATCAATATTACCTGAAAGCCAGGCATGACACGAATGGGTACAAGCCGGCGGGTTTCTATGCGACGGCATATGGACAGTGCAGATACGGACAATCACATACTGTATACGAACGGCTTTTTGCATATTTGCAAAAAACAAATACACGAATAACCGGTGATGCCTATGAGGAATATCCGCTTAACGAAATGGCTATGCAGGATGAGGATGATTATCTTGTGAAAGTTGAAATTATGGTGGAAAATTAGCCGATTCCACTTAAATTCTACTTCCGGTGGATTGATTTCTAAGGGAAAACCCGGTATATCTATTCTGGAAAGGTGGTGAAGAAATGGAGCAGATAAAAATAGGAAAATTTATTTCAGCTAAAAGAAAGGAACAAAATCTCACACAGGAGAAACTGGCTGAGATGTTGGGCGTATCGAATAAATCAGTTTCTAAATGGGAGACAGGAAAGTGTATGCCAGACTGGTCACTGCATCAGCCTTTGTGCCATATTTTGCATATTACCGTCAATGAATTACTGTCAGGCGAAACAATCGACCAGGAAAATCTGAATCATAAAGCGGATGAAAATATTGAAAAGCTGCTAACGATTTTGGAAAAACTGAATTCACAAAAAAATTTATTTATCGGTTTATTTCTGATTATGGTGGGTCGCGTTCCGGTTTATGAAGCAGGAAGTAATGCCAACGAATTTCAGCAATTTTTATCAGGGATTTCGGTAGGATTGTCAGTTGGCATCACCATAATTGGTCTTGTATGGTTTGTTTATGCGTTAAAACGCTGACGGAGTTCTATTGCCTATTGCAATTTAGTAAGAAATTTAGTAATATTAACTAAATTGTAATGGAGGTGGACTATGGCATTAAGAGCAAAAGACATTGCTGAAATGATCGGTGTATCAACGGCAACGATTTCTCTGGTACTGAATAATAAACCTGGTGTTGGCGAGCAGCGGAGACAGGAAATAATCCGTAAGATTAAAGAGCTTGGCTGTGAATATATGTTAAAAGAGAACGCGGCAAATAACGGGAGTATCGGATTTGCCGTCTATAAACGAAGAGGAAATATCGTCAATGAATCTCCCTTTTTTACCTGCATTTTAGAAGGAATTAATTACAGTGTAAGCAAATACGGCTATCACTTAAATTTTATTTATCTGGATAAAAAAATGGCTATAGAAGAACAGAAGGCTTTGCTGGGAGCTGCCAATTGCAAGGGGTTAATTATATTTGCCGTGGAAATGCAGTATGAAGACCTTGCCGTTTTCAAAGATTCAGGGCTTCCTTTTGTGGTATTGGATAATTCTTTCCAGGAAAATGATATCGATGCGGTAGCGATCAACAATACCCAGGGTACAAGCAAGGCTCTTCTTCATCTGTATGAAATGGGGCACAGAGAAATTGGATATCTGCGCAGTAAAGTGAGAATTAACAGTTTTGATGAGCGGTATATGGTGTATAAAAACCAGTTAAAACGTCTTGGACTGCCATTTAACAGGGAATACATTGTAGATCTGGGATACTCGGAAAATGAAGTAAAGCAGGGAATAAAAAGTTATTTGCAAAGTAATTCAAATTATCCGTCTGCCTTTTTTGCAGAAAATGATCTGATAGGCTGCAGTGCCATTCATGGAATTCAGGAATTCGGGCTCAGCGTGCCGGGTGATATTTCCATAGTTGGCTTTGATGACCGTCCTATCAGCGAAGTGGTAAAACCGGGACTTACCACAATTAATGTCCCTAAAAATATTTTTGGACCTGCAGCGGTAGATCTGCTTATATCAAAGATTGAAAAATCCAGAGAACAGTCCCTAAAAATCGAGGTTGGAACCAATCTGGTTATGCGGGAAAGCGTAAAAAGGTTATAAAAATATAAACGGGAAATAGTATTGGACAGCTTCGAAAGAGGCTGTCCTTTTTCACGTATTTGCACATCGGGATTTTTGAGATTAAAATAACGCAAACAAAAAATAGTTATCTACAAGCTACATTAACTTAATAATATTTAGCAGTAACTAGTGAATTCGTTCTAAACAATATTGATAACACTAAATAAATTTAATATATTGATTGACTTCCAAAATACAAGTTGCTATAATACCAGTAATATGCATAATTTGAAATTAAATTATAGTAATTTCAATACATTATTCCATATGAAATATACTTAATTTAATTTAGTGATTATTGATAGCACAATGGTATTTTATCACTTTCAGAAAGAAGGGTTAAAAAATGAAAGAGACAATGAAAGTAGCAGTTATGACAGGTCCCTTAAAAATGGAATGGGAGGAACGGCCTGTACCACAACCAGAAAAAGGGGAGCTACAAATTAAGTTAGAATATGTAGGAGTATGTGGTTCAGATCTGCATTTTTACTCTGAGGGAAGGCTTGCAAACTGGATACCGGACGGTCCCCTGGTTTTAGGGCATGAGCCGGGAGGGGTAGTGACTGCCATAGGAGAAGGTGTAACTGGTTTTACTGTGGGAGACAGGGTTGCCTTAGAACCTGGTGTTCCCTGCGGGCTATGTGAAGACTGCCTGAAAGGACATTATAATCTCTGTAAAGAAGTAAAATTTATGGCAATACCAAAGGAAAAAGACGGTGTCTTTTCCGAATATTGTACGCATGCAGCAAGTATGACTTTTAAATTACCTGAACATGTATCTACGTTAGAGGGTGCATTGATGGAACCGCTGGCGGTAGGAATGCATGCCTGTGAATTATCCAATGCAAAACTGGGTGAAACGGCTGTGGTGCTGGGGGCAGGATGTATTGGACTGGTTACACTGATGTCCTTAAAAGCCAGAGGGGTAAGTGAAATTTATGTAGTGGATATCCTGGATAAACGTCTCGCAAAAGCAAAAGAACTGGGGGCCACCAGAGTCTTTAACAGCAAAACAGATAATATTGAAACATTTGTAAAAACACTTCCCAGAGGAGGGGTGGATCAGGTATATGAATGTGCCGGAAACAGGATCACAACGCTGCAATCCTGCCGTTTGATTAGAAGAGCCGGAAAAGTAACGTTAGTAGGTGTGTCTCCTGAACCAGTATTGGAACTGGATATCGCTACTTTAAATGCTATGGAGGGTACTATATATTCCGTGTATCGTTACCGGAACCTTTACCCCGCGGCAATCAGTGCCGTTAGTAATGGACTAATTCCATTAAAAGAAATTGTATCCCATACATATGATTTCAAAGACGTCATAGAGGGTGTGGATTATAATCTGAATCACAAGGACGATGTGATAAAAGCAGTAATAAAGATGATTCCATAAAAGTACAGCGGCAGGATTAAAACTGTTTACACTTCATTCATGCACGTCATTCCAGCACCTCACTTCATTTCATGAGCTGTTAACTAATAAAATGTGCGTTTAAATATCTGAGGATATGTACTTTCTCCAGTTGTTTCCGATTCACCAAAAACGAATTCTTTCGGATTTAAAATGTTCTGAAAACCCGCTGAAACCCGGGAGAAAATACCCATATAATGGTATGAAAACAAGCTGTTATATGCTATACTGGATGTAAAATAAAAATACGGCAGTACAGGAAAGCGAGGATAAAGAATGCGATACAGAACATTGGGTAAAACAGGTCTTAGTGTCAGTGAAATCGGTCTGGGTGCAGAATGGTTAGAACGGCATACATTAGAAGAAATCAAGGATGTTATCGGGCGATGTGAAGAGAGCGGAATCAATATTTTAGATTGCTGGATGGCGGAACCAAATGTACGTTCCAATATTGGTAAGGCAATTAAGGACAGGCGTGACAAATGGATTATTCAGGGGCACCTTGGCTCTACCTGGCAGGATGGACAATACCTCAAAACGCGGGATATAACAAAAGTCAAAGAGGCATTTGAGGATTTGCTCACCCGCCTTAATACCAATTACATCGATCTGGGAATGATACATTTTGTGGATGAAACGGCTGAGTTTCACCAGATTATACAGAGTGAATTTATGGAGTATGTACGAGCGTTAAAAAATATCGGTGTCATACATCATATTGGATTGAGCACCCACAACCCGGATGTAGCAAAACTTGCTGCCTTACAAGGCGAAATTGAGATGATATTATTCAGTATTAACCCTGCATTTGATATGCTTCCGGCTACTGAGGATATGACAGAGTATTTCAATGAGACATATGCTGATGGACTGGGAGGAATCGCACCGGAGCGGTCTGAATTGTATCAGATTTGTGAACGTGAAAATGTCGGTATTAATGTCATGAAAGGCTATGCAGGCGGCAGGCTGTTCTCGGCAGAGGCTTCACCATTTGGAGTAGCCCTGACTCCCGTCCAATGTCTCCATTATGCTTTGACCCGACCAGCGGTGGCCAGCGTTCTCGTTGGATATGACACCATAGAACACGTTGACCAGGCAGTTGCTTATGAGACAGCTGATGAAGAGGCAAAAGACTATGCAACGGTTCTTGCTGGGGCGCCAAGCCATGCATATTCCGGACAGTGTACCTATTGCGGCCATTGTCTGCCATGTCCGTCTGAAATAGATATAGCAATGGTACAAAAGCTCTATGATTTAGCCACTATGCAAAAGGATCTTCCCGATACCATTAAGGCACACTATTTTGGATTGTCTGCAAATGCAGAGGACTGTGTTGCCTGCGGCGGATGTGAAGAACGATGTCCATTTGGTGTTCCGGTTATGAAACATATGGAACAGGCAAAATTATTGTTTCAATAAATACCGTAAAGATCTTGCGTTGCAAGAACTCAGTCTGCAGATAAACTCAGTTTCTATCATATCATTATTCATACATGGATAAAAACCGACCTCCAAAAGTCAGATTAAGAGTCTGACTTTTGGAGGCGGTACATAATTCAGACAGTCTGATGTCCTCATTATTGTTAATTAAACGAAAGTTAATAAGATATTATATGATTCGGATTTTAAATCCAAAGACCCCAAAATGTAAACACGTGAACAAAAGAATAAAAACGCCTCCCACAATTAATGAAAGTATTTTAATTACACGGTATACTTTTTCTTTAAATACCATAAATAATACTCTATAACAAATAATTCCCAAAAACCCTCCGATACCATTCAAAATCACATCATCGATATCCGTTGTCCCAACCTTGAGTACATACTGCAAAATCTCAGCAGCTATACTAAACAGTAAAATGATTGTCACATTTCCCAATAGAGTCTTTTTGTTATTAATCAGCGCCAGATAAATGCCCATGGGAACGAACATAAAAATATTGCCAATTACATTAGAAAATGCAAGAGTGCCATCATTAATAACATAATCCACTATAAATCTGAAAGGCATTAAATTCACTGACCGGAATGAACTTGTCTTAAAAAATAGCAGAACTATTAAAATTATAAAATACACAGCAATAATACCATATAAAAGAATATCTTGAAAATATTTCCTCTTTATCGTCATATACTTTCTCCTAACATATTTTGCACAACAATGAGCTGTATTCACTCGGCGATGCGTAATATATGTCTTTGCCTGCCGCTGGAACAATCCCATTACTCTATTTGTAGTTATGCTTCTTCTGATTTTCCTTATTACACAATATTATAGGTTCGATGTGTATAATATTGACATACGTTGTCAGGTTTTTCATGTTATGATAGTAAGTATCTATTGAGGGAGGTAAATCCGATGTCCGAAGGGCGTTTATTCAAAATCATCTATTATCTTTTAGAAAAAGGACGGGCAACTGCGCCGGAACTTGCAGAAAAATTTGAAGTTTCCATTCGAACAATTTATAGGGATGTTGATTCGCTCAGCAGTGCCGGTATTCCCATTTATGTCACAGCGGGCAGAAAGGGTGGAATCCAGCTGCTGGATCATTTTGTCCTGCATAAATCCATCTTATCGGATAAAGAAAAGCAGGAAATTTTGATGGGGCTGCAGAGTCTTGGCGCAATACAATACCTGGATGCAGAGGATATTCTGACAAAACTGGGCGCTGTTTTTCAAACTGCCCAGACAAAATGGATTGAGGCTGATTTATCACGCTGGGGAATCTCCAGAGAAAATGAGCAAAAAACATTCCAAACTTTAAAGCAGTCCATTTTGGAAAGCAGGGTCATTTCCTTTACTTATTATTCGCCTTCCGGTACTGGTATGAAAAGAGAAGCGGAACCTTTGAAATTATTTTATAAAGACAAAGCATGGTATCTTTATGCTTACTGCCGCTGCCGGTCTGGGAACAGGCTTTTTCGGATTTCCAGAATGAAGGAAATCACACTTACAAAAGAGGAGTTTAGCAGACAGATGGAAATCCCTGATACAGTATTTCCTACGGCGGAAGATATAGGGAAGATAATGGAAATAGTGCTGCAATTTCCGGAGGAAATGGCTTATCGTATATATGATATTTTTGATGATCAGGATATTGTAAAGTTGGAAAATGGATATCGGGTGACAGCATCCGTGCCGGAAAACCAGTGGCTTTATGAATTTATTATGTCTTTTGGGGATCAAGTGGAAATTATATCGCCGAAACGGTTAAGAGAGAACATCATAGAACGCTGTAGGCGTGCATTACAGCATCACAGGAAGGAGTAATCATATGAATATAAAAAAAGAGTTAGAGAGTATGTCTGGGAAAATCGATAGGATGCAGTTTAGTAATGTTGATATTCAGCCTGAAAAAATTCGGGCTGTGATGATTAATGAGGTAGTTCCAGCCGATTCAGAACAAGATTTTTACGGCGGTGGCAGGACTGCATATTTAGAAACGACAATCCCTCTGTTCCAAAAAGCTGGTGCCTGCGCAGACACCATAAATGATCTAATTGATTTGGGCATTTATATTACGAATGCAGTAAAAGTTCCAAAATCAGAATATGCAATAAGTCGGGACCAGATTGAAAAAAGCCTGCCGTTTCTGGAAAAAGAGCTGTCACTTTTCCCTGATTTGAGAGTAATTATGCTTATGGGGGACGTTGCAAAAAAGGCGTTCAATCTGATCAGCAAGAAAACCTCCGGGAAAAATGCAATTCCAGCCATTTCAACTTATAAAATGCGAAACAGCGAATTTTACTATAAAGGCATCCGAATAATGCCCTCCTATATCATGACCGGTCAGAATATTCTGATCGAAAAATCTAAGTTTGAGATGGCGGCAGAAGATATAGCCAATATGCTGGAGATCATTCGGCTGTAATCATATTAAGTATCTTTTTATTTATTATTTGAAATATCATTTTAAGAGATTTCAAGAATCGTTTCAAGAATAATTTCAAGGATAATTTCAATAATGATTTTAAGAATCATTTTAAGAATGATTTCAAGTATCATTTCAAGAATGATTTTAAGAATCATTTTAAGGATCATTTAAATAATCATTTCAAGTATCATTTAAGTATTATTTTAGATATCATTATAAAAATCATTCCAAGTATCATTTCTGGCAATGTAAAATTCAGAAAATTAAAGTCAAGTTCGAAGTATAGAATAAAGTTATATATCTTAAAGCACTGTATATTACAATTATAAAATATACAGTGCTTTGTTTTTATTTTCATCTCTGATATAATAGTATAATCCGGTGTTTATTTGCATGCTATTAAAGCATAAATCGAAGCAGAAGATTCTTACACAAAAAGAAACGAGGTAATCAAAATGAACACTATAAAAATGGGTTTTTCACAAAAAGATATTACTCCTTCGGATTCCATTCAGACAGTTGGGTTTGGACGGCAGGATGAATGGTCAAGAGGCATTCTGAATCCCCTGTATGCACAGATTGCCATATGGAAATCCGCTGATGAAATGGGCTGCCTTGCCGCAATCGACCATATTGGTTTTTCCAAACAGCATGGAGAGTTTTTGAGGGATGAAATTGGGAAGCTGTTATCTGTTCCCCGGGAGAAGGTAATGCTCTGTTTTACGCATAGCCATTCGGCACCTAATGACAGCAGCGCCCCGGAGTATTTTCAATTTCTCTGCAGTCAGATAAAATCTGGAGTAGCAGAAGCACTGCAAAACATGGATTTTGTATACGCGGCATGGGGGAATGCCTATACCGATATCGGTTTGAACCGGCGCAGCGGCTGTGATACGGTAGACAAAAGGATCGGAATATTAGAAGTCCGGGGAGCGAATGACGAAGAGCTGAAGTTAATCCTACTTCGCCTGTCTGTACACAATAACGTACTGAAAGCAGATAATTACCAGATATCACCGGATTTTTTCGGCACCGTAAGGGATGTATTACAAGCTAAATATAACTGTCCGGTTATGGTAACCCAGGGGGCTTCCGGAAATGTAGCGCCAAAGTATTTTCAATCAGAACTTTTGCCGCCGGATGCCAGTGACAGTCGTTTTATCCGCTCAGAAACGGCACTGAACGACATGGCACAGGCGGTGCTTTTACAGACAGAGCCGGTCATTGCATCCCTGGAACCACAACCGCTTAAAACCATCTCCATGTATTCCAGAAAAATCACTCTTTTTGCAGATGTACCGACCTATGAGCAGGCAGCTGCTATTGCCAAAGAAGCAGCGGAAGCATGTGGCATTGATGGTACGCTGTGGCTTGGGGAAGTACAGCGTCTTTTGGAAAATAAGACAGACGTACAGGAGGAAGAGATCGAAGTCCAGTATTTGTTCCTGGATACGTTCTGCCTGTGCGGTGTTGCGAATGAAATAATGTGTGAATTTGCACTGGATGTTTCCCGGCTGCTCCAGAATGATTTTTTCTATTTTGGAGGTTATACCAATGGATGCACAGGCTATTTTCCAACGGAAGAAGAATTCGATATGGGCGGATATGAAGTTTACTGGTCCATGCTTTTTTATTTCATGTATCATGGTCGTGTCTTTCCGCTGCAGAGGAACTCGGCATCGGAATTAATCAGGTTTGTAGCTGATCATGCCGTGGGGAGGAATTCAGACGGATGAAACTGTTATTAATAGAAGATGACCGGATTCTTCGCAGAGAGCTGGCGCGGGAACTGGACAGCAATGGGTATGAAGTGAAGCTGGCGGATGACTTTGACCGGGTAGAGGATTACGTTAAAAGCGGAGATTATAAGCTCCTGCTGCTGGATATTTCCCTTCCGGGCAGAGATGGTTATGAAATCTGCAGAAGAATCCGGCATTTTTCAGGATAATTTGCTGCATTTTTACATAAGGGACAATGGTTGCGGCATTACCTCTGAAGACCTCCCAAGAGTTTTTGAAAAAGGCTTCACCGGAAAAAATGGAAGAAAAAATATGCGCTCTACCGGAATGGGACTCTATCTCTGTAAAAAATATGCAGATGATATGGGCATTGGATTAAGCATCCAATCAGAAGAAAAAAATATACACAAGTCCGCCTGTCATTGCCTCTGCGCCTGTAGAGGCAATTCTTAGCAAAACATTGCTGCTGTCCTTTTCAGGGGCAAACGGAATTTTTCTGATCATTTATGGCTGTTATTTAATCATCACCTGCCATCAATACCAGAAAAATGTCCTGCGTGAGCAAAAGAAGTACCATCTGCGGAATTTATGATAGAGTTTCTATAAAACAGTTTCAGGAATTGACAGCTTGCATTAGTATGCGTTACACTTTAAACATAAGAACGTATATATAGAAAGCAGGTGGGAAAATTGCTGCTGTTACCGCGATTTATTAAAATGAGTGTTTATCTCTGTACAAGGTCTGATGAAGGACGAAGCTTGTACAGAGTAAAATGAGATAAATTCGTCCGCATTGGATTTTGTACTTAAAAATCAAATAAATTTTTAAGGAGAAAACCAATGGAAAATAAACCATATAAAAAATTTATCGTATTTTGGGCTTCACAAACCGTGTCACAGCTTGGCAGCTCCATGACCGGATTTGCCCTCATCATCTGGGCATATAAGCAGACCAATTCAGCAATGACTGTTTCTCTGCTTACCTTTTTTTCTTATGCTCCCTATGTCCTTGTAAGCCTGTTCGCAGGTTCTTTCGTGGACAGGCACAAAAAGAAAAGCATTCTGCTTTGGTCTGACAGTGTCTCTTTTTTGTGTTCCCTTAGTATTGTGATACTTTTGATCATAGGAAAACTGGGAATCGTTCATATTTATATTGTCAATATCATTACGGGATTTATGAATTCGTTTCAATCTCCTGCATCTTCCGTGGTGATTGGAACCATTGTGCCGGAAGATAAGTTATCCAATGCAAGCGGCATGAATTCCCTTTCCGGATCCATGTTGGCAGTGGTTACGCCGATGCTTGCCTCGTTCATCATCTCATTTTGGGGGATGGAGGGTATTATAATAATCGATATGCTAACCTTTTGGTTTGCTTTTTCTGTGTTACTATTTTATATTAAAATTTCTGAAAATACGGAAGATATATCCGGTTCCTTAGGGGATATTTTCAAGGGGTGCAGGGAAGGAATCTCCTTTTTGCTCAGTAATAAAGGCCTGTGGTATATGATTATCAGTATGGCTATTATGAATTTCTTTTCAAGGCTCACTTACGAGAATATTCTTCCGGCAATGCTTTTGGCACGAAGTGGTGGAAACGAAACTGTACTTGGGACTGTCAGCGGATTACTTGGGGCGGGTGGAATAGCAGGGGGATTATATGTTTCATTCTTTAAACTTCCGAAAAGTCCGGTTAAAATGATTTACTTTTCTGCTGCATTTTCTTTTATCGCAGGTGATCTGCTGATGGGATTGGGATCAAACATCTGGATCTGGTGTATTGCCGGGATTGCAGCCAGTGTGCCTATTCCTTTTATCAATGCAGGACAAAATGTGATTATATACCAGAGCCTGCCCAAAGATATGCAGGGCAGGGTATTTGCGGTACGAAATGCAGTGCAGTATGCGACTCTTCCTATGGGTATACTTACAGGAGGCTTTCTTGCAGATTATGTATTTGAGCCGTTTATGCAGACCCGTCATCCCCTTGCACTGCTTCTTCAGGGGATTGTGGGGGGCGGAAGCGGCAGCGGAATGTCGGTTATGTTTCTGTGCACCGGTATATTAGGATTTATCACAAGCATTTTGTGGTATCGAAACCCGGAGCTTAGAAAGTTAAATTAATTGAATTAACACTCAGGTCCCGGTTGTGGTTCGCAGATTTCCAGCTGCTTTTTAAATAAAGACCGGAAGACAAGTCTCACAAAGGGACCTGCAAAAAATACCTGCCAGCATAGTGCCATGGGAAAGTTCATAACTGTTGTCTGGAACCAAACTGCAATAATTTCTTTACCCGGATGTTTAAAAAGGATCGCTGCAGCCAGACTCATTACAGGGCACATCAGGCATACGATAACGCAGGATATTGCCAGCGTTATAAATACAGGGCGGTCTTTCGGGGTTACAACACGAAAAGCAATGAGGTGTGACAGTTTTTCGACCACAAAAAATTCCAGTACAAATGCAAGCGGCCACATAATAACCAGTTCATGAAAAGCCAGAAGAAATACTTCGTTAGTCATTCCGCCCAGATTGATTGCTATGTTATAACAGATCATAGCATAGACCATGGCGAAGGCCATGAGAATTGTGAAAATAATATTTTGTGCTTTGGTTTTTGGCATTTTTTAAATCTCCTTCTCTTAAAAAAGTGCGCAAAAATACACGTGTGTTGTTCGTTAATCAGGCGAGCAAAATGCACACATGTATCGTTTCCAATTAAAACCAAAGTATTTTTGTCGTTATGTAATTTTATCGGAGGTAAGTATATCATAAAAATCAAGGTTTCGTAAGTATTTTTTTAAATTTCTTCAATTGTCTTTAAAGTTTCCGGATATTTCTTTCCGGTTTCCATCTCTTTTTTATAAAGCCATGTACAAAAGAACAGTGCCAGAATCTCTGTAACCGGAAAAGTGAACCATACAAAGAAAAGACCTTTAAAATGAAACAGCCATGCCAATGGTACCAGAAGAATGATCTGACGCAGAATCGTCACACTGATACTGGCATTTCCTTTGTTAACTCCCTGAAAATAAACAGTAAACATTATGACAAAAGCCGCGGGTATAAAACTGACAGAAATAATACGCAGCGCTGAACGTCCGATCTCCAAAATTTCCTGGTTTTTTGAAAAAATCAATATCAGCTTTTCCGGTATTGCATTAAATATGATACATCCCACCAACATTACCACACAGGAAACTGCAATGGAACAGCGAAGAGTCTGCTTCACGCGCACATAGTCTTTTGCCCCATAGTTGAAGCTGATGATAGGCAGGATGACCTGCTGTAATCCCATAAGTGGAATAAAGAAGAAGGTCTGTAATTTATAATAAATTCCCAGTACCGTGACCGCACTTTCCGTAAATTGCTTTAAAATCAAATTCAGCCCCACCATATAAAGCGTATACAGAGACTGCATAATGATGGAAGGAAGTCCTGTTTTGTAAATTAAAATGCAGTTCCTCAGAGTTATTTTCCCTTTCAGCGGACATTTATGCAAAACGGCAGCAAGGACGATCAGCATGGCACACCACTGTCCTATAACCGTAGCAATGGCAGCACCCTGAATTCCCATTGCAGGGAATCCCAAATGACCGAAAATCAGCAGAGGGTCTAAGACAACATTGATGAGTGCTCCGGCAATTTGGGCATACATTGGAAGCAGCATATTTTCTTTTGCCTGCAATATCTTGGTGCAGTTTGCTTCCAGAAACATGCCAAGGGAAAAAGCAAAGATAATCTGGCAGTACTGAATTCCCATTTCCCGCACCAGCGCCTGGTTTGAAGAAAAGTTGCAATAGGCATTCATGCACAACAGTCCGGTTACTGCGAACACCAGAAAGTTGATCAGCCCTAAAAAGAGTCCGCTTTTAACGATATTATTCTGATATTTAACATCACCAGCCCCATCCATTCTGGAGATCAGAATGTTAATTCCGGTACCGGTTCCCGTTGCAATGGCAGTCATCAAAAGCTGGATTGGAAAAATAATCGATAACGCTGTCAATCCTTCTGCCGAATACTGTGCAACAAAATAGCTGTCCACAATATTGTAGACAGACTGAATCAACAATGCCAGCATCACAGGCGGGCATAATTCCATTAATATTTTCCATATAGGTGTCTGTTTCATAGTTATTCATCCTCTTTCTTTTTTGCAAAGAATAAAGGATGGAGTAACTACATTGTCAAGCATTTTTAGAATTTTTTTAGAATTTTTATTAAAATTATTTGGATATAGCTAATAGAGATTATTTTTTTACTAAATGAGCTTTTATTTCGCAATAGAAATCGTCTATGTAATCAAACAGCTGCAAGCCTAATTCTTCTGCGTAGACTTCGTCTGTGGTATATCCATTCTCCCCCATCCATTGAATCAGCGGCTGTAAATCCGCAGTGTCTTTCACGATACGCACGATGCAGACCGCATAAAAACCAGCCGGAAGCAGGTAAAGATTATCCGGATTGACATGTTCATATTTACAATCCGCAATTTTTAAATATTCTCTGTATTTACATATTTTATCGCGAGCCATCTCTTTGGGGTCAATGAGATAACCATATTTTCTCTGGATGGAGCCTGCATGCTGCAGCTCATATTTTGCGGCTTCCTGTAGATTGGCATGATAGGAGCTTTCATCTCTTTTTAAAATACCGGTAATAACAGTTTCCTCTTCCAGCCATTTCATCTGCACATCTGCCAAATTTACTCCAGAGGATATCCGCATATTCTCCTGATCATACCATAGAATATCTTCCGCCACCTGCTGATAGTATGCGCTTAAACGCAGAGCTTCATTGCGATAGTCCATGAGCAGCCGGGTTACTTTCGCATTATCATGAAAATTGAGCAGCTGTTTTACTTTTTCCAGGGGAACGCTTAATTTACGGCAGGTTGTTATAATGTCCAGCTGCCACAGATTCCATCTGGAATAATACCGGTACTGATTCTTCTGATCGGTATAATCCGGTGTCAGTAATCCTATTTTATTATAGAAATGCAGTGTATCTTTTGAAATTCCGGTAATTTTGCTGACTTCGCCAATCAGATAATATCCTTCTTTCAATTTCTTCCTCCTTTAAATGCAAATTAGCCTTTTATAGAATTTTATTATAATACCGTAGAAACTTCAGAATTACAATACCGAACAGCGACGAATTGCAAAATCCAATGACAATTTCACCAAAAAAGTTCATTAAAAATTGGAAGAAACAGAGAAAGTACTTAGGATGGCCAGTATACGATTGACTTCTTAAGTGGTCTATGCTATGATTCTTCCATGCGAAGGATAGTGATTGTGTATACAAGCTAAACCTGTATGTAGAAATGATTTTGAGGGCTCATGCTTTCAGATTTATTTGTGCATATAGGTTTTTTTATTGCCAATTTCACTTTTGGCGTTAAGGGGGAAATGATAAATGAGGATATTTAAAGCTCTGAACAACAATGTTGCGGTTGTCATAGACGAAAAGGACCAGGAAAAAATTGTAATGGGCAAAGGTATCTGCTTTAAGAAAAAAGCAGGAGATGATATTAATCCTGAAATGATTGATAAAATTTTTTTCCTTTCCGCGCCCGATGCACATAATAAATTTCAGGTACTGATTCAGGATGTGCCCATAGAACATATTGCAATCGGAGAGGAAATTATCTCAGAAGCCAAGCTGCGTCTCGGAAAAAAGCTTAATGATATGGTTTATATTTCCCTAATTGATCATGTACATACTTCTATACTTCGCTTCCTGGATGGTGTAACCGTAAAAAATGTTCTTCTTTGGGATATCCGCAGATTTTATAAGGACGAATTCCAGGTAGGGCTCTGGGCACTGGATATCATTCAGGATAAATGTAAAGTCAGACTTCCTGATGATGAGGCTGGTTTTATCGCACTTCATTTGGCAAATGCCCAGATGGACCAGGAGAAGATGCATAATATGTATGAAATCACCAGGATTATGCAGGAAATCGTCAACATCGTTAAGTATTACTTTCAAATCGAGTTTAATGAGGATGATGTCTATTATTATCGCTTTATTACTCATTTGAAATTCTTTGCAAAGCGCCTTATCGATCACAATATTTATCAAGAGGATGATAATGACGACTTATGGGACGTGATTAAATCCAAATACCAGAATGCTTTTCGCTGTGTGGAGAAAATCACCCGGTTTATATTAAAGAAATACGAATATCAGTTATCCAAAGAAGAACAGATTTATCTGACGATTCATATAGAACGTGTGGTAAATAAGGCAGTTCATTAAGAAGAGAACATCATACCATGTATGCCAGGATGGTGACATTCAGTTGGCCAAACCTTCATAAAATAAATTATTAATGGAGGACAAAAAATGGGTAAGTATGAGAATCTGGCAAGAGAAATTGTGAACCATGTAGGCGGCAGGGAGAATATCAGCAGCCTCACACACTGTATTACAAGGCTTCGTTTTAAATTAAAGGACGAAAGCAGAGCAAAGGATGATATCATCAAAAATATGGATGGTGTCGTTACCGTCATGAAAAGCGGCGGCCAGTATCAGGTGGTGATCGGGAATCATGTACCTGAGGTATATGCCGATGTAATGAACCTGATCGGTTTAGAAGAGGAAAGTACGGAAAGGCAGGACGATTCGCGGTCTGGTAATCTGTTTAACAGGGCGATTGATGTCATCTCCGGTATTTTTCAGCCGATTCTTGGAATCATGGCTGCCTGCGGTATGGTAAAGGGCTTAAATGCGTTGTTTGTGGCACTGGGTTTGTATACAGATGCCAGCGGAGGCTATCTGGTATTAAATGCAATCGGGGACGGCTTATTTAACTATATGCCCCTGTTTCTTGGATATACGGCAGCGAAAAAGTTTCATTTGAAGCCAATGCTCGGTTTAGTAATCGGCGCCATTATGTGTTATCCCACCATTCAGACAAGTGCGCTGGAAGCCGGCGGGCAGGCACTCTATACGCTGTTTGGCGGGACGGTATTTGAATCTTTGGTGTATACGGAATTCTTTGGGATTCCTCTGATTTCCATGAATTATACAGGTACTGTAATCCCGGTTATCTTTGTAGTATACTTTGCATCAAAATGCGAAAAATTTTTTAATAAATTCATCCCGGATCTTGTGAAATTTTTCTTTGTGCCGATGCTGACACTGCTCGTCGCAGTTCCGGCAGGTTTTCTGCTGATCGGTCCACTGGCGACTTTTGGCTCCGCCATCATTGCACAAGTTGTAATGTCCGTGCGGAATTTCAGCCCGATGTTAGCCGGAGCAATAGTGGGATTAACCTGGCAGGTACTGGTAATATTCGGACTGCACTGGGGCTTCATTCCGGTTTATATCAATAACATTATGACTAATGGGTATGATAATGTCATGATGCCATTCTTTGCATGTACCTTTGCAACCTCGGCGGTAGTGTTGGCTATCTTCTTTAAAACAAAGAATAAGCAGCTCAAAGAAATGGCACTGCCAAATTTTATTTCCGGCATATTTGGTGTTACAGAACCAGCTATCTACAGTATTCTGCTGCCTCTTAAGAAACCTTTTATCATTAGCTGCATCGTCGGCGGAATCGGAGGCGGTTTTTACGGAGCATTTAATTTCCGGAAATTTATGATGGGCGGTATGGGGATCTTTGAGTTCCCCGCTATGATTGAGCCGGATGGAAGCATGGGCAATCTGATTGTGGCATTTGCCGGTGTTATCATTACGATGGTCATTGCATTTACCGCTACCATGATTCTGTACAGGGAAAAAGCAGGAACAGATATAACGGATTTAGCAGATACAGCAGGTGCGACAGATACAGCAGATGCGACAGATACAGCAGATTCAACAGTTACAGCAGATTCAACAGTTACAACAGGCACGTCAGATGCAGCAGATACATCAGGCACATCAGATGCTGATATTATGCACCGCGGAAATCGAGGACAGGCAGTCATTGGACAACCGAAAGCCATGTTTAAACAATTAGAGATCGGAAGTCCGGTGAAAGGAAAGGTCCTGAAGCTGGAATCCATTAAAGACGATGCATTTGCTTCCGGTGTACTTGGAAAAGGTGCCGCCATATTACCTGTGGAGGGCAAAGTCTTCGCCCCGTCAGACGGAGTGGTATCCACCCTGTTTCCTACGCTTCATGCCCTTGGTATGGAAACGGATGAAGGTGCTGAGATACTGATTCATATCGGACTTGACACGGTGCAGTTAAACGGAGAAGGATTTGAAGCTTTTGTCAGAGAAGGTGAGCGGGTGCAAAAAGGTCAGCTTTTGATTAAATTTGATATAGATTTCATAGAAGAAAAAGGCTTTTGTCTGGAAACTCCGGTAATCGTGACCAATTCCGATGATTATCTTGCGGTAGTCGAAGTAGCTGACAAACAGGTGAGTCCAGGTGAAAACCTGTTGAAAATATTGAGATAGGGGGTGAGTGTATGGCATTTCCAAAAGATTTTATGTGGGGCGGAGCAACGGCTGCCAACCAATGTGAAGGTGGAATAGGGGAAGGCAGAAGAGGCGCCGCTAATGTAGATATGTGTCCGTCAGGAAAAGACAGAAATGCAGTTATCACCGGGCACCTGAAGATGCTGGAGATGGATCATACTCATAGTTATCCCGCTGCGGAGGCAATTGATCTGTACCATCATTTCCGGGAGGATATAAGGCTTTTTGGAGAGATGGGTTTTCAGGTATACCGCATGAGTATTGCCTGGACCAGAATATTTCCAAAGGGCGATGAAGAAGAGCCTAACGAAGAGGGCCTACAATTCTACGAAGATATTTTCAGAGAATGCCGGAAATATCAGATACAGCCGTTGGTAACGATTTCACATTTTGATTGTCCCATCTGGCTAATCCAAAAATACGGCGGATGGCGCAACAGACGGCTCATTGATTTTTACCTGCATCTTTGCGAGGTACTTTTTACCCGTTTTCGGGAATATGTGACCTACTGGCTGACATTTAATGAAATTAATATGATTCTGCATGCTCCGTTTATGGGGGCTGGAATATGTTTTGAAGAAGGCGAAAATGAAGAGCAGATTAAGTACCAGGCAGCTCATCATGAATTAGTAGCCAGTGCTCTTGCCACAAGGATGGCACACGAGATTAATCCGGAAAATAAAATAGGCTGTATGTTTGCGGCTGGAAGCGCTTATCCTTATTCCTGTAAACCGGAAGATGTATGGCAGGCATTGCTCACAGACCAGGAAAATTATTTTTTTGTGGATGTGCAGGCTAGGGGATATTATCCGCCCTATGCAGAAAAGCGCCTTCGTAAAAAGGGCATATTTCCCTTGATGGAAGAGGGAGATTATGAAATTTTAGAGAGATATCCGGTGGATTTTATATCCTTTTCATATTATAACAGCAGATGTATAGCGGCGCCCGGGGGAGAACAGGACGAGGCTGAGGGCAATCTTTTCAAATCAGCAAAGAATCCCTATTTGAAATTCAGTGATTGGGGATGGCCTATTGACCCGCTGGGTCTGCGGATTACTTTAAACCAGGTATATGACCGGTACCAGAAACCGTTGTTTATTGTGGAAAACGGACTGGGAGCCGCCGATGTGCCGGATGAAAACGGATATGTAGAGGATGATTACCGTATTGAATACCTTGATGCGCATATCCGTGCTATGATGGCGGCAGTGGAAGAGGATGGTGTAGAACTGCTGGGATATACAACCTGGGCACCGATTGATTTAATCAGTGCAGGAACTGGTGAGATGAAAAAACGCTATGGTTTCATCTATGTAGATAAACAGGATGACGGAAGCGGAACACTTGCCAGGACAAAGAAAAAATCATTTTATTGGTATCAGCGCATAATTGCGACAAATGGAGAATATCTAAAGGAGGATTAAAACATGAAGAATTTTAGTTATGTAGTTAACGATGAGGTAGGGATTCATGCAAGACCGGCAGGACTGCTGGTAAAAGAGGCAAAAAAATACGAGAGTAAAATTACGCTTTCCAAAGACGGAAAGTCAGCAGATGCGAATAAACTGATGGCTGTTATGAGCCTGGGCGTAAAATGCGGCCAGACCGTGGAAGTTGAAATTAGCGGTGCTGACGAGGAAAACGCGTACCAGGGTATGAAAAAATTCTTTGAAGAAACCTTATAATCACTGACAAAGAAGCCGTGTCTGACAGTGTGGCATACAGCTGTCAGAAAGCAATTTAATACACGCTTGTTAATAACATTGAGGAGGCAAAAAATGCTAAAATTATCAGGAAAATCGGTATATAAAGGTATCGTTATGGGACCCGTTGTGGTTTTAAAAAATAACGACCATCAGGTAAAACGTAAAAAGATTGAAAATGCAGAATTGGAAATTGAAAGAGTGGAAAAAGCTCTGGAAGCGGCAAAAGAGCAGCTCCAGAAATTATATGATAAGGCAGTAAAAGAAGTGGGCGAAGCCAGTGCTGCCATTTTCGAAGTCCATCAGATGATGCTGGAAGATGAAGACTATCTGGATTCCATACACAATTCCATCCGGACAGAAATGATCAATGCGGAATACGCCGTTGCCGTAACCGGAGATAATTTTTCTGCAATGTTTGCCAACATGGATGATGACTACATGAAAGCCAGAGCAGCGGATATCAAGGATATTTCCAACCGCCTGGTTCAGAACCTGGAAGGAAAGGGTGAGCTGGACTTAAGTACTATGGAAGCGGCAATCATTGTGGCAGATGATTTAAGCCCCAGTGAAACCGTCCAGATGGATAAAGAAAAAATTCTGGCATTTGTAACTGTACATGGCTCCACCAATTCCCATACGGCGATTCTGGCTCGCATGATGAATATCCCGGCACTGATAGGGGTACCGGTAAACCTGGAAGAAATTAAAAGCGGTATGGAAGCCGTTGTAGACGGATTTACCGGGGAAGTTATATTTGAGCCATCGGAGGATCTGTGCAGCCAGACGAATATCAGAATTCAGGAAGAGAAAGAAAAACTGGAACTTTTAAATACGTTAAAAGGAAAAGAAAATATAACACTTGGTGGTAAGAAAATCAATATCTATGCAAATATCGGCAGCGTAGGCGATGTGGGATATGTACTGGAAAATGATGCCGGAGGCATTGGATTATTCCGCAGTGAATTTTTATATCTTGGAAATTCCGATTTTCCAACAGAAGAAGAACAGTTTCGGGCATACAGGCAGGTAGTGCAGATGATGGCTGGTAAAAAAGTTATTATCCGTACATTGGATATCGGAGCAGATAAACAGGTAGAATATTTTAACCTGGGCAAAGAAGACAACCCTGCCCTGGGTTACCGCGCAATCCGCATCTGCCTGAAACAGCCGGATATTTTCAAGACACAGCTTCGTGCACTGTTTCGTGCAGCCGTATATGGAAATCTGTCGATCATGTATCCAATGATTACATCCACGGAAGAAGTCCATAAGATTTATGAAATTGTAAATGAAGTAAAAGAAGAGCTTGATAAGGAACAGATTCCTTATAAACTTCCGGAACAGGGGATTATGATCGAAACGCCTGCTGCGGTTATGATCAGCGATGAACTGGCTGAAATCGTGGATTTCTTCAGTATTGGAACAAATGATTTAACACAGTACACGCTGGCGATTGACAGGCAGAATGAAAAACTGGATGATTTTTATAATCCTCATCATAAAGCCATTTTGAAAATGATACAAATGGTGGTGGACAATGCCCACAAGTGTGGAAAATGGGCAGGTATCTGCGGAGAATTAGGTGCAGATCCGGAATTGACGGAAAAATTCATACGTATGGGAGTAGATGAGCTGTCAGTTGCGCCTTCCATGATTCTGAAACTCAGAAAACAGATTCGGGAAATGGCGGATTAAAAATGATAACAGTAAAAGGGGGATGATCACACCAGAAGCGTGTGAGTCCCCCTTTTTCGATAATTTAATTGTCTTCTTCTATCTTTCGGCATCCCGCTTTTCCAGAAATATTTTATGTATCTGAATTTATCTGAATTTATCTTAAGCAATTTCATTCCTTAAGATCCGTTGTGACAGTAGTGCAACGGCAAACATAACGACGCTTACAAACAGTAACGGAATATATACTTGCGCATGAAAGGCACGAAATAAAAATCCATATATGACCTGCCCTACCGGAGCCACGCACTGTGCAACCGCCATAACGATAGCCATGACTTTCCCCAGGTTTTCATTTGGGGTCTTTTTTTGTACCTTCGTAATCACGTAGATCGATAAGATCGTCATAATAATTGCGATGGGTACCGCACTGATCAAAAACAGGATAAAGGATGGGTAAAATCCGAATTCCAACATCATAGGGGTAACGGATAATGCCAGGGGAATAAGTATAACGGCAATTGCCAGTATCCAAATGTAAACCTTTTTCATAATAATTTTACTGGCAAGCACTCCAATCAGAAGCGCTCCTAAAATATTTGCAAATTGTATAATTCCCATTCCTACTCCATAGACCGAGTCCGTACTTTTCATAGTCATTCGCAAAATGATGGGTCCGCCCACAACAAAAAGCGGGGTGAGGATGAAATTGATCAGAGCAGCAATGAGCATAGATTTTAAAATAAAGGGCTGTTTTGAAACGAAGACAAATCCTTCCTTCATATCCCTGCCAATGGTTTTCAGCATGGAACCTTCCGACTGCCTCTTTGTAAAAGGGATTTTGATAAATATCTCCATCACTGCCGATAAAAAGAAAGCTGCGCCGCTGACAGCAATTAATGCCTGTACAGACATCATTCCATACAGAATCCCAGCACATACCGGAGCCACTACATAAGATAGAGCCTGTACAGCCTGAACGATGCCGTTTGCCCCCGCCAATGAAGATTCCCCAACTAATTGCGGAATACTGGCAGTAACGGTCGGTGTGTACATAGCGCTGATCACAGACAGTAAAACCATGACAACTCCAATCAACAGGATCGAATGACTATTCTGTGACAGCAGCAGTATAAATACCAATACAACAAAGCTGCTTGAAAAGTCAAAGATCACCATCAGGTTACGCCTGTTGAATCGGTCTGCGATGGCACCCCCCAGCGGTGAGAGCAAAATAGGGATATTAGATATTGCAAATAATCCGGCAAATATATCTTCCCGTCCGGTTAAATCCATTACATACAGAGACAGTGCAAATCGCAGCATGGCGCTCCCGAATAGTGAAATGATCTGACCGATGATAACCAGATTAAAGTTCTTATTCCACATCTTATTTTGTAGTGTGTTCATTTAATATTCCTCCATCATATCTGAATCCCCGGATAGTAACAGCAGAACGCTGCAGCAAAGGCTTCTCATTAAATTCTTTTCATCAAATTTGTCGTTTTGGAACAAAGGCCCCTTTAACTGATAAGTTTTGGATAAAATCACATCCTGGGTAATCCCGTCAAAGGATGCGATAATAAACATATAAATATCGTGTATCGGTAATATCGGTTTAAAGTAACCCTCTTTCGCCTTTTTCTCCATAAACTGAAATGTTTTTTCAATCAGGAAATCATAATTGGATGCTTCCGTGACCTGGGAACGATAATAGAGAAGGCGTTCCGGGTCATTTGCAAATAAGATGCCCAGTTCAAAACTTATTTTCCCATAACCCTGTAAGTAGTTTGTAATATCTTCTGTGACTACATGGAAAGCTTCAATAAGAATCTTTTCCGGTTTATCTTCCGATGCGAATATCCGGTTTATTTTATCCTTAAAATCTAATATGTGGTTAAAGCGGTTGGACAGTGCTATAAAAATATCATCAATATTAGAATAATACTTATATACACTACCGTGGCTAAAACCGGTTTCTTTCACGATGTCGCTCATTGTAACTTCATAGGCGGGCTTTTTCATACATACAGAAAAAGCGGCATCTAAAATTTGATTCTTCTTTTTTTCAAAGTAGGATTCGTTTACTTTTGGCAAAATATTTCCTCCCTGATTTAAAAATGACAGTGTTGTCATTTTAATATAGCATGGGAGAGTTGTGGTGTCAATATAAAAATGACAGTATTGTCATTTTTGAAATTGTTTGGATAGGATGGAATAGGCGCTGCGGAGATGGCATGGTCAATCCTTGCAAACCGCCCTCACAGGGCAGGCATGGAACTGGCACTTCACGTCCTGGAGATCATTCATGGTATTGGCGAAAGTGCAGGTTCCGGTAATAATGGTTTCTGGGGGGCTACGGAAGAATCGGCTTTGGTTTAAAATCATAACTGATTTTGCATTAAGGAACAGGAAGCACTTCTGACGGAGTGCTTCCTGCTTTTATTGAAATTCACATAATGCATTGATCTGCATTACATTCAGGTGTATTGCGGCATCCTTTTCCTCTGCTTACTCTATATCGTTAATCACCAATAGGATTCTCAATTAAAGTAGAAGCAATAAATCTATGAAAATGTCCATCTTCAACTTCTGTCTGAGAATCAATAAAGTGCACATGGCGCTCATCGCCGCATTTGCCAACCGGAACCTGCAGGCCCGTGGTTACGCAGATGGGATGAAAGTGATCTTCATAAAAATCTGTTTTCGCAGTAAATTTGTGAATGTGTCCGCCAGGTACTTTTATTATTTCTTCTGTCACGCCTGCAAAGCGGTGATTGTGAGGATCTTCATTTAGTTCAGCAAGCCGAACGCTTCCCAATACCTCATGAACATGCGTTTGCATACATTTTTTATTACAACTCATAATTGCCTCCATTTCTGCACCTTACCGTGCATTCAAGTCTGTCCCGCAGCCGGAACAAAATTTTATATACCAAATCGTACAGTTTCAGAACAAAACTTATAAAAGATGTATAACAAATTTGGCTTGATAAATTAGATTTATCACAACATTATATGTAAAAAAGGATAAATTGGTGATAAATTTCAGTATCGGTTTTAGTAAGAGCCTGATAAATATATAAACTGTTAGGTAATGAAAATTAAGCGCAGTTTATAGTGAAAAATTGTTATGTGCGTGTTATGATAGATTTATAATTTTATTGTAGCGCAGAGGAGGGAGCGGTTTGGAAGCGAAAGATATAAAGAAACAGATCAGAATTTCCATAACCCTGGTTTCTATCATTAGTGTCATTCTTGTGCTGGTTGGCGGTGTCATTTATTTCAGCATAAAAAGTACCCAGGAGAAGGAAGCACAAAAGTATATGTATGAAATTGTGTCTCAGTATAAAAATATTATCACAACACAAATTGATGGAGATCTTCAGACTTTAGGCGCTATTGCGTCCTTTTCAGGATATGAAAGTACAGTTGATTTGGATGCTGCCCTTTCCCATCTGGAAGAGGAAAGTAAAAGTAATAACTTTATTCGAATGGGTTTTGTCTCTAAAGACGGCATAGGCTATTTTATAGATACAGACGGAACAAAACATTATGACCTGGATGTCAGCGGGGAAAGTTTTATCCGGACAACTTTAACCGGAGAACGCACAGTATCCCAGGTGATCAAAGACCGGATGTCAGATAACTCTGTTGTATGCTATGGAGTTCCGGTCACTTACAAAGGTGATATTATCGGAGCAATTACCGCGACCCGCCTTGCATCAAAGTTTTCAGAAATAATAAATCAGAAGATATTTGATGGTGCTGCCTATATACATATGATTGATCATGAGGGGAACTTTATTATCCGTTCTGACCAGGCTGTTATTAATAAGCAGATGGAGAATATCTTTGATGATGGAAATGTCTCGAAAGATATCCAGACATCTGTCCTTGAGGACATAGGAAAGGGCGGCAATTCCTTCACTACTTTTCACTATGAGGGGAAAGCTTACTGGGTAACCTTTATCCCGGTAGGCATCAATGACTGGCAGTTATTCTGCCTGGTTCCACAGACCTTTTTGAATTATAATTTTAACGCTATTTTTATTGTGTTTGTGTGTACCATGGGCTGTATCATCTTTTTATTTGGCATTCTGTTCTGGTATATCTACAGTTTGCTGAAAAAAGAACATCAGACACTTCAGATATTTGCATATGAGGATATTCTGACTGGTGCGGATAACCGAAACCGATTTGTCAGGGATTTAACCGATTTGTTGAAAGAGCCGAAAAATTATGCCATTGTACTGTTGAATGTATGCGGATTTAAATTCGTGAATGAGTTCTTTGGCTTTGAAAATGGAAATCTTCTTTTAAAGCATATTTCTGAGGTTTTGCATGCAAATACCAATGACGGAGAACGTTATTATCGGGATAATGCAGACCACTTCGGCATGTTAGTCCAATATAAAACGAAAGAGGATCTGATTGGGCGGGTGAAAAAAATTCATGCCCAGATAAATGATTATTTTGTTAGTCCCAACCAGGATTATCGTATTAACTGTAATTTCGGCATTAACCTGATACAGGCAGACCCTTCTAAGCTTCCGGTTTTGACCCCCGATACTGTGATCAATGGTGCCCTTCTTGCGTTGAATAACGTCAATGGAAACACAGCGAATCCTATTGCTTTCTATGATGAGTCCATTCACGATAAGGCCCGTAAAAAGATTGAAATAGAAAGCCAGATGCATGCAGCACTGGCAAACAGGGAATTTCATATGTACTTGCAGCCAAAATACTACTTAAAAGACCACTCTCTTCATAGTGCGGAAGCTCTTGTGCGCTGGTGTTCGGAAGACGGAGTAATTCATTATCCGGATGAATTTATTCCGGTGTTTGAGGAAAACGGATTTATTACAGAGCTGGACATGTTTATGCTGGAAGAAGCATGCAGAAAAGTTTCATACTGGATTCAACAGGGCTATGAACCCCGGCCAATTTCCGTAAATCAATCCAGAATATTCTTTTATGACAATGAATACCTTGATAAATTCCACGAAATAGTAGGCCAGTATCAGATAGACCCATCCCTGATTATTCTGGAAGTGACGGAAAGTGTGGCAATGAGTAATCTGGAGCAGGTAAAGGCGGTGATCAAAAAGCTGCATAACATGGGCTTCGTGATATCCATGGATGATTTCGGAAGCGGATATTCTTCCCTGAATACATTGAAGGATCTGGATATAGCGGAACTTAAGCTGGACAAGGATTTCCTGAATGAACAGTCTACCTCCCCCCGTGGAAAAGTAGTGATTGAAAGTATTATTCATCTTGCCAGATCTCTTTCCATTATAACAGTAGCGGAAGGTATAGAAAACGAAGTACAGCTGGAGTTTTTAAAATCTATTCATTGTGATATTGGGCAGGGGTTCTATTTTGCCAAACCAATGCCGATTGAAGAGTTTGAATTCAGTGCTTATTCCTCGCGTATGAATGGCACTGGTGCCGAAAACAGCGGTGATCAAAATTAACCAATATGTTTAAATCCCTCCAAGCTTTACAGTGTTGGAGGGATTTTTTCCGTATTCATTTCTCTGCTTTTATAATGAACGTTCCATAATTCTGATACAATACCTGCACCGATTTAAAACCGGCATTCACCTGAATATCTATCCTTAAAGACAAAGCGATTACTCTTCATCACCACAGGCAATATAGTCAGATTCAATATAATATCCACCTGGTTTTATCGGCTGATAAAGCTTCTTGTAAATAGGGGACGCATTATCATATCCCCAATAATTACCATATCCGCAATATCAGTGACAGGATGTGACGGGAAAGGGGATTTTAACGCCTTGCGTCAGTTTCATATTGACAAGTGTTATATAGTGTATTATAGTGTTATATATAACATATAAGAATATACCAGCCGGAGGTGAATTTTATGAGTGAAAATGGATTTGTAAAAATAGCTTCTGTAGGAAGCATGACAGAGGCTGAACAAATGGTCTGTATTTTAAAAGAAAACGGTATATTGGCATGGCGACAGGGCAGCATAATGGATTTATATATGGGAGATTCTTATGCCGGTGAAGATATTATGGTGGCTGAAACAGACGAAGAGCCTGCAAAAAAACTATTAGAATCTTTCCCGCAGATACAGACAAAAATGACTTGCCATAAGAGAGAACTGTCAAGGACGCAGCGAATTTTAGGGTGGGTACTATTAATCATTATGGTTCTGTGTATTGTGGTACCGATAATTTTACTATAAATGCTGCTATAAATGATACTAAAAATACTGCTATAAATACTGCTGTAAATTCGAAAATGGCATTGAACACAAGAGAGTGTTGATATTACTTTCAGAAGAGTGTGTTGAAATTGTTTTCTGAAAAGTGTGTTGAAATTTGCTTTCTGACAGTTGTGCGTTCCAGTTTGTGGAGATTTGTCCCGTATAAAGGGCGCGCAGCAGACTGAGAGCTGGCTTTAAAAAGAGAGGTGGAGAACGGAAATTGGAAATAATGATCAGCCACAAAAGCAGCAAACCAATATATGAACAAATCGGATCACAGATTAAAGATATGATACTGACAGGCGAATTAAAAACCGGTGATATGATAACCTCTGTAAGAAGTCTGGCAAAAGAACTGGGAATTGGTGTGCTTACCGTACAGAAAGCTTATGACAGGCTGCAAAAGGAAGGCGTCATTGAAACTGTTGTAGGAAAAGGAACCTATATCACCAATCACAATTCAGGAGGTCTGGAGGACCAGCGCAATCAGATATTGGAAGACAAGGCGATGGAGTTAATTGCACTTGCCAAGAAATATAACATAGAGCAGAACAGCATTATTGAATTGATAAAACTACTGTTTGACGAGTCACAAATTGACTGATATTTAAAATGAGGTGCCATATGAAAAATATTCTTGAAATTAACGATATTACGAAACGATTTGCATCATTTACCCTTGATCATGTACAATTTTCCTGTCCGGAAGGGGCTATCATGGGATTAATCGGTCCTAACGGTGCCGGTAAAACTACCATTATCAATTCCATATTGAACATTATTAATTTAAACGAAGGCAATATCCGGATATTTGGCAAAAATTATTTAGAACTAACGAAAGAAGACAAAGAAAATATTGCGGTTGTGTACGATGACAATAGTCTTCCGGAACATCTTACTTCTAAAGAGGTCAATAAGATTTTTGGGAAAATGTACCTCAAATGGGATGAAAGCTTATTCCATCAATATTTACAGCGTCTGGAAATACCGGATCATACTGCGGTTAAAGATATGTCAAAAGGCAACAAGGTAAAACTGAATTTGGCGGTTGCATTGTCCCACTGTCCCAGACTCCTCATTTTGGACGAAATCACAGGTTCGTTAGATCCAATCATGAGGGCGGAGATATTGAAATTATTTCTGGAATTTATACAGAATGAAAGTAACAGCATTCTTTTCTCATCCCACATCATTACGGATCTTGAGAAAATTGCGGATTATATTACCTTTATAAATAACGGGCACGTGATATTCAGTAAAGAAAAGGATGAACTGCTTTATAATTATAGTTTGATGCATTGCAGGGCATCAAAATTCCAGGAACTGGACAAAAGCGGAATGATAGCTTATCGGGCAGAAGGAAACCAGGTGGATATCATTCTGGACAATACATTGGTGAAACATTTTAATCAGGAAGAATTACTGGTTGAACAGCCAGGTATTGAAGAAATTATGCTGATACTTGCAAGGGGGACAGTAGTATGAACGGATTAATTCGAAAAGATATTTACAACTTAAATAAAATGAAAGGCATGTATCTGATTTTAACCGCTATTTTAATCGCATATTGTATGATTACAAAAAGAACTGCTTTTATTACTGCAATCCCGATACTGATTTTCAGTACAACCATAACTTCTACCTTTACAATGGACAATAATGTGAAGTGGGATAAACTGGCTGTGCCTGCAATGCTGAGCAGAAATGAAATTGTTCTAAGTAAATATATCCTTCTTTTAGAGATTATTGGTGTGGGAATACTGACAGGCTGTCTTATCACTTTACCAGGATTAATAACGCTTCGTACCGGTTTCCTGCAGTTTTTGGAAATGACCATGGCAGCGTCTGCAATTGCATTATGTTCCGGCAGTCTATCCATGGGCTTTATATATCTGTCTAAAAATGCTGTTGAAAAAATGGAACTGCTTACGGTATTTTCATATGCGGGCTCTGTAGTTATCATATGGGGAAGTTCAAAACTTCTAAGTATTATAAATGAATCTTTAAGGCTTCCCAAAATCGGTCTTTCCATTATTAATCTCTTTATTGTATTTATTATTTACTTTCTTTCTTATCAGACAGCGGTCAGAGCCTTTCGGGAGAGGGATATTTCCTGATTTTATTTTAGTGACATAACCCCAACGTGTATGTTAAAATAGGGCAAGGAATTTTAGACAGAAGGGAGAGACAAGTATTACACAGCATATTTACCCGCGATATTGGGTGCTGCAATTTGCAGTTCATTATGCCATGTAGTACAAGAATATAATGATGATTAACAGAGAAGATATGCTGGAATTGACCAGGCGAATGACACCTGCAAGAACGTCTATGACGAGAATTGCCGGAAGCTATATGGATGAGGATGGTGAAATCGACGGAACGTTTAATACTAATTTCTTAAAACTTTCTGCCGGTGAAAAAGAAAAGAAGTTAAAGATTGCTAAAGAGATTCCATTTTCCAAAACAAATGAAAATTTGAAAAGATACCAGTTCCCAGGTGATTCCATGGGACCAAACAGCATGTGGAGGCTTCTGATGGGAATGAAATCCTGTGGCCTGAAGAATGATGTATTGATGGAAACATTTTATGAACTGGTTGGAGAATTCTATCATTCTGACCATGATTATGCCGTAATGGTATACCATGACAGGTATGATATACCGGTAAAAGCATCGGACCATGAAAGAGTGGGTGAGTCAGAAGAGGTCTACGAATACCTCATTTGTGCCATATGCCCGCTAAAGGGAGATTACGAGCCGGATAGTCCGGAATGTGGATTCTTATTTCCGGCATTTGCCGACAGAAGTTCAGATCAGAACTGTGTGGATGTATTCCAGGCAGATACTGAACATCCCCATATGGAGCTTCTGAAAATATTAAACCGCGCCTGAAATAGCTTGACTTCCAAAGAAAACCTGTTTATAATAAATTTCAATTGAATAGAAATCTTCAGGGCAGGGTGTGATTCCCTACCGGTGGTACAGCCCACGAGCCGCAAGGCATGATTCGGTGTAATTCCGAAGCCGACAGTATAGTCTGGATGAAAGAAGATGTGGAAGCATTTTTATGCGCTTTTTTGCTCTGGAATGATATTATTTTATCATTTCAGAGTTTTTTTATTAAATGCGCATAGGATCTTTCTTTTTACATGCCTTGAGTGAATTATATTCAAGGCATGTATTTTTTTGGAGGTGGAAAATGAAAGATTTGGAATACATGAAGCAAGCAATAGAACTAGCGAAAAAAGGCAGTGGATTTACCAATCCCAATCCCATGGTTGGGGCAGTGATTGTAAAAGAAGGTGAGGTGATCGGACGGGGCTATCATGAAAGATATGGCGGTCTGCATGCTGAGAGAAATGCCTTATTGAACTGCAGTAATTCAGCTCAGGGGGCAGAAATGTATGTAACCCTGGAGCCCTGCTGTCATTACGGAAAAACCTTACCCTGTACAGAGGCCATTATCAAGAGCGGTATTTCCAGAGTAGTAATCGGAACCCTTGACCCTAATCCTAAAATGTCAGGGACAGGGGCCGCCATTTTGCAAAGAAATAATATTCGTGTAGAAACGGGTATCCTGGAACAGGACTGTAAAGCACTCATTCGTACATTTGCAAAGTTTATTACGACCGGAAAACCCTATGTGATGATGAAATATGCCATGACCATGGATGGTAAAATAGCCACTTATTCAAAACAATCTAAATGGATAACCGGTGAAAAAGCAAGATATCTGGTACAGCAAACCAGGCAGCAATATTCAGCCATTATGGCAGGCGTTAACACGATCATACAGGACGACCCGCTCTTAACCTGCCGTCTGGAAAATGCGGCAAATCCCGTTCGCATTATCTGCGATACCAATTTACGGACACCCTTTGACTCCAGAATCATTCAGTCCGCATCTGCCCATCCGGCAGAAACCATAATCGCGACCTGCTGCACCGATGAAAATAAAAAACGGCAATACAGGAAGAAAGGCTGCCGAATAATAGAAACCAGCAGGAAAGACGGACACGTGAATCTCAGTGAACTTATGGAGATACTTGGGAAGATGAACCTGGACAGCATACTTCTGGAAGGCGGCAGCTTATTAAATTGGAGCGCATTACAAGCGGGAATTGTGGACGGAATCCAGGCATATATAGCACCGAAAATTATAGGAGGCAGCCTTGCGGTATCTCCTGTGGGCGGTATGGGAGTTTCGCTGCCGGATGAGGCATTTTTACTTGCGAACACCCGGTTTATATCGGTTGGCAATGATTTTTTGATGGAAAGCGAGGTGGTATATCCATGTTTACAGGAATCATAGAGGAGACCGGCAGTATTTCAGCCATTTTACGCAATGGAAATTCAATTCGGCTGACAGTTCATGCCGATAAGATTTTACAGGATATGAAAACGGGTGACAGTATTGCTGTCAATGGAATCTGTCTTACTGCAACAGGCTTTACGGCGTCCACTTTCACAGCGGATGTAATGCGCGAAACCATAGTTCGTACTTCTCTGTCACACTTAAGGCATGGAAGTATTGTCAATCTGGAAAGAGCCTTGTCAGTGAACGGAAGGTTTGGAGGTCATATCGTTACCGGACATATTGACGGGACAGGTACCATCATCAAAATGGAAAGAGATACGGCAGCCATGTGGTATACAGTCAAAACAACTTCCAAAATCATGGGATATATTGTTGAAAAAGGTTCCATAGCAATGGACGGAATCAGCCTGACCGTGGCTAAGACAGCCAGGGACAGTTTCTGTGTTTCTGTTATTCCCCACACAATGGAACATACGGCGCTGGTATCAAAAAGGATTCATGATACAGTTAACCTGGAAAATGATTACATAGGAAAATATATCGAAAAATTCATCCTGGACGGAAAAGAAAATTCCTCAGATTTAACCCGGGAACTACTTGGAAAATACGGATATTAGGAGGTATGGAAATGAAATTTGATTCGATAGAGAAAGCAGTAAGTACACTGCAGGCCGGTAAAATAATACTTGTTATAGATGATTGGGACAGAGAAAATGAAGGAGATTTAATCTGTGCTGCAGAGTTTGCAACAACGGAAAATGTCAATTTTATGGCTAGCTGCGCAAAGGGTTTAATCTGTATGCCCATGAGCCGGAAACTGGGAGAAAATTTATGCTTATCCCCTATGGCGGAAACGAATAATGACAATCATGAAACAGCATTTACCGTTTCCATTGATTACAAAGATACCACGACAGGCATATCTGCCGTTGAAAGAGGATTGACAGCCCGTATGAGTGTCTCCAAAGGCGTTCTGGCAACTGATTTCCGCCGCCCGGGACACATGTTTCCGCTGATTGCAAAAGACAACGGAGTTTTAGAAAGAAACGGACATACCGAAGCCACGGTAGATCTGATGCGCCTGGCGGGATTAAAAGAATGCGGCCTATGCTGTGAAATCATGAATGAAGACGGGAGCATGATGCGCTCAAATGATCTGCTCAAATTTTCAAGACAGTACCAGATACCCTGCATCACTATAAAAGACTTGCAGGAATACCGGAAAATCAATGAAAAGTTAGCAGAGTGTGTATCTATAACCAAAATGCCAACCCGATATGGTGATTTCATGGCACATTGTTATGTAAATAAATTGAATAAAGAACATCATGTTGCGTTAGTTATGGGGAATATCCAGGATGAAAAAGAGGTTCTGTGCAGAGTCCATTCCGAATGTCTCACAGGGGATGTATTCGGCTCCTTAAGATGTGACTGCGGACAACAGCTGGATGCTGCCATGAAAATGATTGCAAATCATGGAAAAGGAGTGCTGTTATACATGCGTCAGGAGGGGCGGGGAATCGGATTAGTAAATAAACTAAAGGCCTACCATTTACAGGATGGGGGCATGGACACCTTAGATGCCAATCTTGCATTAGGATTTCAAGGGGACTTGCGGGAGTACTATATTGGTGCACAGATTCTGCGGGATCTGGGTATCCAATCCCTTCGCCTGCTGACAAACAATCCGGATAAGGTGTACCAATTAGAAGATTATAGTATAGAAATTACAAAGCGCATACCAATTGAAATCAAAGCAAATCCTTACGATCAATTTTACTTAAAAACCAAACAAACACGTATGGGACATCTTCTTAACTTGCCAGAAAGCAATATTTAACAAAATCCAGAGGAGGAAAATAAATGAGAATATATGAAGGAAACTTAGCAGCAGAAAATATAAGGGTAGGAATTGTTACCGCACGGTTCAATGAATTTATTACATCAAAATTATTGTTAGGCGCCATTGACTGTTTAAAACGTGAAAATGTGAAAGAGGAGCAAATCGAAGTGGCATGGGTTCCGGGGGCATTTGAAATTCCACTGATTGCTTCTAAAATGGCTCAAAGCAAGAAGTACGATGCCGTTATATGCCTGGGTGCGGTAATTCGAGGAAGTACCAGCCATTATGATTATGTGTGCAGCGAAGTATCCAAAGGGATTGCCCAGGCAAGTCTTTCAAGCGGAATTCCGGTAATGTTTGGCGTGTTAACAACAGACAATATTGAACAGGCAATCGAAAGGGCCGGAAGCAAAGCCGGAAACAAAGGGTTTGAATGTGCTCAGGGGGCCATTGAAATGGTTAACTTAATACGTTCTCTTTAAGAAACGTGAAAGAACTTTCAGAGGATCTGGAAAACGGGATATATTTTTATGTGAACATGTGGTAGTATTATTATACAGGAACCAGAGCGATTTAAAATTGTGGATTGCACAAATTAAACAGTCGCAATCTCATTATACATCAGGAGGAGGATGAAATGTATTATTCTACAAATGTTCAATCACCGCTGGGAATGCTGACCATTGCCAGCGATGGTGAAAATATTACAGGACTTTGGATAGAAGGACAAAAATATTATTTGAGTTCTGTTTTAGATGAAATAATAAAGAAAGATGATCTCCCGGTATTTCAAAATGCGAGAGAATGGTTAACCAGATATTTTGCAGGCGAAATGCCGGAGATTTCAAAACTGCCTTTGCGCCCGGCAGGCGGAAAATTCAGACAGCATGTATGGAAAATCCTATGTGAAATTCCATACGGTGAGGTGGTTACTTACGGCTCAATTGCCAAAGAGGTGGCAGAGAAAATGGGCAGAGACAGGATGTCCAGCCAGGCGGTGGGCGGTGCCGTAGGACATAATCCGATTTCCATCATCATTCCCTGCCACAGGGTGGTGGGTACATCGGGGAGCCTGACCGGTTATGCAGGAGGTATCCAATTAAAGATCAAACTCCTGGAGCATGAGGGCGTGGATATGTCACATCTTTTTATTCCGAAAAAGGGAACGGCACTATAAGAATTTATAGTTTTCAAAAAGAGTATATGCGCTGTCATATGCTCTTTTTGAATGGAAAAAATAATACTTGACAGGGACGCTACTAAGTGTTACGATATACCAGTACTAAGTACTACTGCATACAAGTCATACCAAGTAGAAAGGGGTGTACTTATTGGAAAATTTAACAGAAATACTAAAGGGCGTACTGGAGGGGTGTGTGCTGGAAATTATCAGCCGCAAGGAGACCTATGGTTACGAGATTACCAGACATCTGAACGCACTGGGTTTCACAGATGTGGTGGAGGGAACGGTGTATACAATATTAATACGGCTGGAAAAAAACAAATTAGTTGAAATTACAAAAAAACCATCTGACATGGGACCTCCAAGAAAATTCTTTACTCTTAACGACAACGGAAGGGAAGAGCTGGGAAAGTTTTGGGAGAAATGGGACTTTGTCTCTTCAAAACTAAATCAATTAAGAGAGGAGCAGTGAAGATGAAAAAATCTTTTATTGAGCTTATTATAGGGGATCTTCATGAAAAGCGAGAATGGAGGCAATTCACCAAACGTGTAAATGCCCTGCCCAGGGACTATCGATATACATTCAAAAAAATCCTCCATTATTTTTATAACTTTGGCTATAATCTGGAGATGCTCACCGACCTGCTGGAGTTGTTTGAATGCAGTGCCGCTGAGGGAAAACTCATTCGGGATGTGGTTGGCAATGACGTAGCAGCATTTTGTGACGAACTAATCCATGCAAATGCTTCAGATACCGTCAGCCCGAGGGACCGGTTAAATCAGGAGATCCTGGAACACTTTCATAGGGGGGTAAAATAAGTATGGATAATATCATTAAAAAAATAATCGGTGACAAAAAGGAATACCGTGACCAAATGTCTAGGGTTCATGCTTTGCCGGAAGACTATCGTTTTGTATATCAAAAGATACAGAACTATATGTGGAGTTTTTCAAGCGGAAGTGGTTTTGATATGTTAAAAACACAGTATGACCTGATTGATCTGTTTGAAGAGGGCGCTGCCCATGGCAGACACGTTCTTGAGGTGACCGGTGAGGATGTGGCAGCATTTTGTGACGAACTGATGCAGGGAAATAAACTCTGGACAGATCATTACCGTAAACGCCTAAACCGCAAAATCAACAAAAGATGAGTTAGAAGATAAATTAGATAAAACAAGATCAGAGAAACCTGAAAACAAATCAGAGAGACAAAAGATAAATAAAAACAGGAGGTGGGCACCATGAAAACAGCCCAAGGCAGACATTGGCTTTTATGTCCTGTCTGTAATAATAAGACCCGGACAATGCTGCGGGAAGATACCACCCTGCAGAATTTTCCGCTCTACTGCCCAAAATGCCGGCAGGAAACAATCATCAATGTAAAACATAATAAAATAACCATAATTAAAGAGCCAGACGCTATGACGCAGAGCCGATAACCGTGAGAAGTATTTCAGTGGTTATCGGCTCTTTTTTACACTGTATTCTAATAATGAAGGAGGAACATCAATGAAAACGAATATCATAACAGTAAAAAATCTGAAAAAAAATTTTGGAACACTGGAGGTTCTAAAAGGTGTGGATTTTACCGTAGAACAGGGGGAGATTTTTGCTCTCTTAGGATCCAACGGTGCTGGAAAGACCACCGTTGTTAAAATTCTCTCAACCTTGCTTCGGGCAGACAGCGGGAGCGCTGCAATCTGCGATTTTGATATAAAAAAGCAGTACCGGCAGGTAAAGGAATGTTTCAGCCTGACCGGTCAGTTCGCTGCCGTAGACGAAGTTCTGACAGGAAGGGAAAACCTTATTTTAATTGCCAGGCTTAGGCATCTCAAAGATCCTGGTAAAATCGCGGATAATCTGCTATCCCATTTTAAATTGACCGAAGCGGGCAGCCGGCGTGTCAGTACTTATTCCGGCGGAATGCGCCGCCGTTTGGACATTTCCATGAGTCTGATTGGCGAGCCACGGATTGTATTTCTCGACGAACCTACGACGGGTCTTGACCCAGAAGCCAGAATCAGCGTATGGGAAGAAATCAAACAGCTTTCAAAAAAGGGCAAAACCGTATTCCTTACTACTCAGTATCTGGAGGAGGCAGAGCAATTAGCCGATCACATAGCCATACTGCATGAGGGAAAGATTATAGCAAACGGCACACTGGAACAGCTGAAGAAGCGGTTCCCCTCAACGAAAGTGGAATATGTAGAAAAGCAGCCTACGCTGGAAGAAATATTTCTGGCTATCATTGGTGAACAGGAGGATCATTAATATGAAAACCACAAGAAATCATTTTTTAGGAGATATCAGTATCATGCTGGGGCGCTCCATGAAGCATATCTTAAGAAGTATAGACACTATTATCACCGTATGTATCACTCCGATTGCGATGATGCTGCTGTTCGTATATGTCTTTGGAGGTGCAATGGGCAGCGGCATGAGTACAGAAGAATATGTATCTTACTCGCTGCCCGGTATTCTGCTCATAGCAATAGCCAGTGCATCTGCTTACACAGCACTACGGATATTTGAGGATATAAGAAGTGGTTTTTTTGACCGCCTGAACGCTATGCCTGTCTCTGCATCTTCCGCATTATGGGCACATGTACTGACATCTCTTATATCCAATGCCCTGTCGCTTGCACTCATTACTTTAGTAGCATTTTTCATGGGCTTTCGCTCTCCGGCAAGTATCTTGAACTGGCTGGGTGCAGTGGGCATCCTTACATTTTTTACATTAGCGCTGACCTGGATTGCCGTCATCGCGGGTCTTAAAGCCAAGTCTGCGGACGGTGCAGGGGCATTTGGCTATCCCCTGGTATTTCTTCCGTTTATAAGCTCTGCTTTTTTGTCAACGGAAACCATGCCTGCCCCGGTACGGGTTTTTGCCCAGAACCAGCCGGTTACCGCAATCGTGGACAGTATCCGTGCCCTGCTTATGAATCAGCCTGTTGGCAGCGAAATCTGGACAGCTCTTGCATGGTGTGCAGGTATTCTTTTGATCGCTTATATCCTGGCTATGCGGGCTTATAAGCGCAGGCGTGTCTGAAGAAAACCATCACAAACCTGCTGCGGATGTTAAAAGACAGTGCATTATTAATGGCATCATTTAAATGAGGCATTTAAATTTGGAAAACTGATCTATAAGGAGAAAGCGTAAAATTGATCTCTAGTTTTTGTATAAGGCAGCGATGTCCTGTATTCTTCGCTTTATTTCTGTACGGATATGAAACGGCTCCAGACACTCGCATTTATTCCCAAAACTGAAAAGAATATTGTAGTAGTATTCATTTTCTATAAATGGAAAATGAACGATGTAATGTTCATCACCATCCGGTGAAAAGTGTTCATAAGGACAATAATCAAATACCCTGTCTTTGACAGATTTATGAATACGAATTTTAATTTTTGTTTGCAGCGTTGCCAGAATATCTGTAAAATCCAACTGCGGTTTTTGATATTCCCGCGGCGTAAAATATTCTTTTAGTATCTGCAGGTCTGATATGCGGGATAATTTGAAAAGGCGAAAATCATTTCGTTTATAACAATATCCTTGACAATACCAATCGCTGCCTTTCAATACAAGCTGATACGGCTCGGCTGTTCGCGCAGTTTTATTGCCGAATCGGTCTGCATATCCAAACGAAAGCAGCCTGCTTTCCTGCAAAGCAGTTTTGATAACTTCTAAATAAGGCTGTATGTTCCTGTTACCCAGCCACGGACTTAAATCTATACATATTTGATTTACTTTTAATTCAATATCTTTCGCTCTGTCGGCGGGGATAAAACTCTTGACTTTCGCAAGGGCATTTACCAGTTCATGATCCCGTATCATGTTTGATATACTGGATAGGCTTGATAGCCCCATCAGAATAGCGGATAGGGCGGAACTGGAAAAAACTTTGCTGTCAATCTTGTAATTCTCCATGATTTCAAAGCCTCCGCCCACTCCCGATATTGCTCGAACAGGGATACCCGCCATGTTAATCGCGTCTATATCGCGGTAGATTGTGCGGGGGGAAACTTCAAATAGATCTGCTAACTCCTGTGCGCCTATACGCTTTTTATCCAGAAGTATCATAATAATACTAACAAGCCTGTCAACTTTCATCTGATACCCGCCTTTCAAAAATATATTTATGATTACAAATTGTTGCCATAATGTTGTCAACAATTGCATGGTACAATAAGAAAGCAAACTAACCAATTTACCTATCAGGAGGAGACACCATGCAGAAAAAAGCCTTAGTAATCATCGATATTCAAAATGACATAACAAAGAATTACAAGGATATTATTGACAATATCCATAAAGCTATTGATTGGGCAGTAAATCAAAAAATCCATGTTATTTATATAAGGCATGAAAATTTATCAGCCGGCACGAGGACCTTTAAACCCCATACACAGGGTGCTGAATTAGCTGCAGACTTGAAAATAGTATCCAAAAATATTTTTACAAAATTCAAAGGAAACGCTTTAACCAGTGAAGAATTTACGGACTTTATCAATAAAAATGAAATAAATGACTTCTACATAGCCGGAGCGGATGCTGTTGCTTGTGTGAAATCAACCTGTTATAACTTACGCAAAGCAAATTATGGCGTTCATGTTCTATCGGATTGCATTACCAGTTATGATAAAAGGAAAATTGATGAAATGCTGCGGTATTATGAAAGTAAAGGCTGTAAAATAATTCATTTCAAGGATTTGTTGCCTTTTGGGGAGCCGCAATAGTTTTCCCTTATCTTTCCCTCAGCTTTACAGCTTTCGAAGCAGCCCTTCGCCGCTCATCTTTCAGTTTTGCATAATGCTTTTTCGTTGTATTTACATCAGAATGCCCTAGTACATCAGCAACAATATAAATATCTCCGGTCTCCTGATATAACGCCGTTCCGTAAGTGGAACGGAGTTTATGAGGAGTAATCGTTTTTACCGTTACAGCAGAACTGTATTTCTTAACTAATTTTTCCACAGCATCTACACTAATTCGTTTTCTGAGGTTGGAAAGGAACAATGCATCTTCGTGCCCTGCAATAGGCGTAATGGAATTTCTGGACAGTTCCAGATAATCCTTCAGACCATCTTCCACTTCCGAGCCAAAATAAACTACCATCTCATTTCCGCCTTTTCGTATGATACGAATGCCATTATTTTTAAAATCTACATCTGATATATTCAGCCCCACACATTCAGATACACGTATGCCTGTTCCTAGCAGTAGTGTTATAATTGCCAGATCGCGGTATTTATGCTTATTATAATGATAGAGCTGTACACCGGATAATTCGTTGCCGCAGTTCTCTATGTGATCCAGAAGATTAGCCACCTCATCCGGATCCAGCTGGATAATTGCTTTATCACTGAGCTTCGGCATATCCACCATGCGGGCTGGATTAGCGGGTACCAGCTGCCTTTTGCACAAATATTCGAAGAAGCTTCGGATACTTGACATCTTTCTGGAAATCCCTGTTCTGGAATTTGTCTCATACGAACCGCTTTCATTGGTGGTATATGCTTTCAGATATTCCTGATATTCTTCAAAATCCACCGGCTGAAGCAGTGAGAGATCATCCAGTTTGATATCTTTTAAATTTTTTTCCGCCAGTACCGGGTTGGTAGACTGTAAGAAGCGGAAAAATACACGCAAATCATACGCATAAGAAATTCTGGTTTTATCACTGGTTGTTGGCTCCTTTGCCCGAAAAAAATCCTTTACATATGGGGGCAGCTCCAAAAGCATTTCCCTAAGCTTTTCCGTATTCACAATTTTTTCTTGATCTCTATATGTAAGATTAGCCATTGAACCCTCCAAAATGTTTATATTTTATAACAATAGTAATAAAATTATAGCACACACCTGTAAAAAACACCAGGTTAAGCGGTTAAACAAAATATTTTTCCGCG
>OATB01000081.1_pt1 | contig 103779 bp, 105 predicted proteins | sample 1494941 | NCBI WGS metagenome assembly OATB01 (sample SAMEA2579931, study PRJEB22360) | human gut metagenome | reverse complement strand
TAGGTATGAGTACTACTTGTTTAATTATATGAAACCCCTTTGAAAGATTAGGTATTGTATAATTGCAAGTTTAAGGTAGATACAGCTTAGTTTTATACTATTCAAGTATCAATACTACTAGTGTGATATGTTAATTTTTTTCCATGGAAAATGAGTGCTCATAACCCTCCACCTTTTTTTTGCTCCTCACAGTTGAAGCACTATTCACTCATCCATACATCAAATGGATGACATTTTTTATCCTCAAACATTACCCCAATGTACCACTTAGGTAGACAACTGATGAACAATAGTAGTCATTTGTCATTGAACACAAGCCATTAAATTGTGTTAAACAAAGAACTAGTATACCAATAAATAAGAAAATAAAGGCATTGTTCAGCTTAGTATGTACAAATAGTGGTTGACAATAGTATCAAGCTATCCGAAAAATGTGTATTAGATATGGTGTGTTAAACATCAAAGTTAGTATGTGAGGTGAACCATCTGATACATCAAAAAGTAGAGAGCAGCATCAAGCTAATTTGGTTGAGAAGATACCTGATGTGACATACAGCATTGCAACAAGTCTTTATATAAACTATAGGCTAATTAGCTCAATTGGTTAGAGCATCCTTGCAGAGTAAAGGAAGATTAGGAGTTCAAGTCTCCTATTAGCCTCAAAACATTAACCCATTAATACATTAATCACATGGTAACAGTAGCAATAGCAACAGGTTTAACATCATATATACCTATGATGTATGCAGATAACATTGAACAAGGTTTGCAAGTATGTAGACTTCTTAAGGAAATAGAACCAAAGGAAGTATATACAGTAGTATCATCAGCTGACCCTTCACTAAACTTAGAACACGTTAAGGATTATAGTTGGAAGGAGGAATTAGTATGAGAAGAAGACTAAATAGAGTAGCTGTTGCTAGTAGCAGCAACTACTCATCATCAAGAAGAGCACACATTGATTACTTGAAAGAGCAGCATAACAACAATAGTGTTGCACTAATGGCTATTACCACTAGACCTGTTATAGTTGATGAACTACATCAGTTTGAGTTACACATTCAACAGGAGATACAATCATTCAGAGAAAGGAGACAAGCATGAAGACAATGCAAGACTTTAAGAATGAGCACCTCATCAAAGTTAACTCTAAACTTAGAGGATTACTTAAAGGTAAATTAAACAAATAACATACTAACAGGAGCATTTATCATAGGCAAAAAAAAAAAAATTGAAGTATAACCTTGATTGATAATCAGCACATCATTGCTCCTGTTAGTTCTTTAAACCCAATAACAAATGAAAGCAATAAGATTAATGTTATGGTTATCACTGATAGGTGTTGCCATGATGACAACAATAGTATCATGCAAGGTTCAATCACAGCATGAGACACAGCAAGAAGACAAACAAGATAGTTTAGTATGGGAGAGTGCATCATTCTTCCCATACTATATTATCACAATGAAAGAGTCACACAATAGTCTTGGTGAATCTTGCTACTGGCTAATTTATGATGACCTTGATGCAGGTTTTGACAATGAGATTGTATCAATGGATGAAGAGACATATCATATAATACATGATATGTGGAAGACATCCATGAGATGCAACTCATATTGTGCCAACCAATATAATGCTGACCTTCTAAGGACGATGGAGGATTATGAACCAATCATCTATAACAATAATGGTACAGCAGTTATATTACTAAGTGATAAAGATTAATTTATGTGGTTAATATTAAGGGGTAGGACAAGTAGTATGTGAATATAGCTTGTCCTTTATTTAATCATTTAAGACAACATAATTATGAAAACAATATGTGTACATAGAATAAATAGCAATGGATTAAAGGTACAATCTTAATGAGTGTGATATCATATGCACTAATAGAAGTACTTTGCCTTTTGTAGTACAATATGTTAGTATTCTTACAAGTAGTGGGGAGAATATTAAAGTGCCAAAACTGACTATATTCAGTATAAATGGAGTCGCTACCACTAGTACATTTAATAATAATAATATGGAAACAAGAACAGTTAAAGTATCAATTGAGCAAGCAAGATGCTGGTTCAATGGTGATAACAAAACACTGAAAGAACTGGCATTAACAGTATATTCAGAGAAAGAACTAACAATCTCTTATGATTTCATTAAATTATATCTGGGAGACAATCGCCTAACTACAACCTGTGTTACAGTTCCTTATGAAGAACATGACAAATTTGATGTCAATGCTAAATTATCTTTAATAGCTAAATACTTCAATGGTGACTGGAGGAAAACTGACTGTAACAAGGGATACTTCATTGGTAAATCAAGCAAAGGATTTACCACAAGTAGAGATATGGGAAACTGTCTTGGTATTTGTGTACATGAGACTGTAATGTATCAAGGCATTGTATACTTCAAGGATGAAGAAAGTGCTATCAAGGCATTCAAGATGTTGACGGAGCTTGATAAAGAGATTCTTTTCGGTTAAACATAATATAAAGAACTTGTATTTTAATGGTTTTAAGTAGCATAGTCTGCGAAGATAGTGCTACTAAATGTCTCCATAGTTCAGTGGATAGAATAAGAGTTTCCTAAACTCTAGACACTGGTTCGAGTCCAGTTGGGGATACTATTATTAATCCTTTAATACATTAATCATCATGACTAGAAACAAATTTACATCAGAGGAAGATAATCTGATTGTTGACAGAATTAGAAAGAATCCTTATAATCTTCAAGCAATATTTCAGGAAATAGCTGAAGAATTAGGTACACATCCTGCTGTATCTATTCAAAAGAGGTATTACAGACATCTCAAAGGAGTATGCTTTGTATCTATTGGGTCTGATTCTCACTTGGTTAATAGAAAGATAACCAGAGGAGGAGCTAGAGCTACTAAGACTAATCCTGTTCCTAACAAGGAATCTAAGTGGAAGAGAATAATCAGAATCATATTCAATATAAAATAGATTTAATGACAAAAGATGAATACCTTAAAGCAATAAGACTGTGTGCCTATGGTCACCATAAGGTAAGACAGAACAAATATGGAGTATGTTGGTGTGTAAGATGTGGATTACTTATTAACAGTACTCTTGCATTTGAGCCACTTAAAGAAACTGATAAAATGATAGTCAAATGGAAGAACAAATAGTATCTCTGAAAGTAGCTAAGCTATTGGAAGAACACAACTTCTGTAATGGTAGTTCTCACTATTACAGTAACATTTTCTCTGAACAGTTACATAAGAATGATGATGGAGTTCTCTATCTTAATGGTTTGGATGTAAACTATATTGAAGCACCCACTCAATCATTAGCACAGAGGTGGTTAAGGGATAAACATGGATTCTTTGTGCTTATAGAGTTAAACTCTATAGGATTATATCCTCATATTGTTGGTGGTGAATTAGACTACAAAGGTGACTACTATCTATCATATGAGAGTGCACTTGAAGAAGGATTATTAATGGCATTAAGATATTTATAATTATGGAAAACAAGGCATGTGTTATTATTCCTCTTAAAGAGTATAATGCTCTTAAGGAGAGAATCAAAGAACTTGAAAGAGACCATCCTGATATTTCTATAGAATGGGGGTATTCACATGAAAGATATGGATACTTCTATTCTAACAGAGGCAAGCTTATCTTATCAGAAGGTTTATACTCTCAAATAAGGAGAATCTGTGCTCTAATCAATAAAGAAATGAGTGCCAGAATGGATGAAAGAGAAGAAAAACTCCGTAAGAAATCAGAGATGATTGATAGAAACACCAAGCTAGATATTATAGATAGAATATCTTGTTTACCTTGGTATAAAAGACTATGGTTTAAACCTGAATATATTAAATAATGAAAGTATTACAGAAAAGAAAAGGAGTTGTGTTCATGCTGATAGCTGAATGCAAAGGTAACAAACTTGAAATGTGGAAGTAATGTGCAATGAGAAACTCAATCTAGTGAAGCTACTAAGTGGCTGTCCTAAAGGTACAAAATTGTATTCTCCTATAGTAGGAGAAGCAGCATTCCTAGGAATCAACATAAGAGAGAACTATCCTATAAGGTGTGAGTTTGGTAATAAACATGCGTGCATATCATTTACTAGTGAGGGACTTTATTTCTCTAAGGAAGAGGACTCTAATGGTGAATGTATGTTATTTCCTTCCAAAGAATGCAGAGACTGGAGCAAATTTACTCCTTTCAAAGATGGAGACATTCTGGCTAATGAAGATGGAAGGGCTTTCATATTCAGGGGCAAATTCAATGAGGATGGTTACCCTATAGCTCATGGTGGTGTTGATAAATGTGACATGTTCATAGAATCTGAAGATGACAAAGTATGGTCTAAAGAACCATTCAGAAGAGCAACTACTAAAGAAGTAGAAAACATGATATGTAAGATGAAAGAGGTTGGTTATATATGGGATGATAAGCAAAAAGGGTTAAAGAAGGATTTGCCCATCGATACAATGGTTGCTGTCTGTGATAGTTACTCATCAACATTTTATTTTCATTCAATGGCTGTTAGAAGGTATGCAGGTAATCATAGCTGTTTCAATAACAATGGTGGAAGTAGATCCTGTGATACTATCTCAACAACAAAATGGAGACATATAATCCCATTGGACAAATTAATTGTGAATAAGGAAGGAGTTGTTGAACTTGATAAAGTAACTGATTATGGAACTCATAACTATTATGCTTGAGTTTATCCTGTTAGGAATAACAGGTGGGCTATTAGGTATATTCTACAGAAATTGCCTAAAACCAAGGGGTATGATATTCAACTGGCTATACTATGGAATACTCAAACCTTGGGCTGAATATTATGAGGATATGGAAGAAAGAGGTTACATTATTGAGAAATCATTTGGTAGAAGCCTCTTAGCATTCATTGCATATCCTTTAGGTTATTGTATCTATTGTAGTACTACATGGATTACATTCTTCTTGTGTGCTATATACTTGTCAAGTTGGGAGTCATTACCTAATTGGCAAACTATAGTAATTGGTACATTGTTAGCCACAGGTGTGCAACATCTTATCATAGTATGTTCATGTAGGTGGATTATATCTAATCATCCAGACCATTTATAATATGGAAAAGAGACCAGATGATGTTATGCTCACAGCAACATGTATGCTTATATGTGCTGTAGTTATAGTGTGTGTGATAGTATATTTAACTGCTCTTGCAATTTCAAAGATATAGTATGGAAGAAGAAAAACCCGGCTGTGCAATAGCAGTAGCTTTTGTTATTATCATTCTCATGATAATTACATGTCTTGTTGAATGTGGGAGACAGTTATTAAATTAGGTTAAAGTCATTCATTTGTTTGCATATATCAGATGAATGACTTACCTTTGCATTGTTAAATTTTAAAAGATAAAAGAACTATGAGTAAGTTAAATCCGTCACTTAAACCTACACCTAAAGTTGTAGATGAAAGATTGGCTGGTGGTTCAGGTTCATTTGCTGCAAGACAGTCAAACATTGCATTACTTAGGAGAGCTGTATTAGCTAATCTCTTATGGGAAGATATAGCATATGTTGATGGTGCCAGAGTAGCAGAAGAAATCAAGAGATTGATACCATTATGTAATGCTCAAGATGTGTATAACATAGCACTTGAAGCAAGATTGGTAAGCAAACTAAGGCATACTCCACTGTTCATTGCAGTTGAGATGTGTAAGTATCCTGAACACAAGATGTTTGTCAAAGACTTGTTACCTAGAATCATAACTAGAGCAGATATGTTGACTGATTTCCTTGCATTGTATTGGAAGGAAGGAAAGAAACCAATCTGTAATCAAGCTAAGAAAGGTCTGGCAGAAGCATTTCATAATTTTAATGAGTACAAACTGGCTAAATATGACAGAGATAGTGCTATTAAATTAAGGGATGTATTATTCCTGACTCATGCTAAAGCAAGAAATGAGTATGAGACCAAGCTATTTGAAAAGGTAGCTACAAGAACTCTTACACCACCTGAAACATGGGAAGTATTGCTTTCAACAGGCAAAGACAAGAAACAAGCTTGGCAAATGCTGATTGAGAATCAAAAGATTGGTGGACTTGCAATGTTGAGGAATATAGCAAATATGAAGAAAGCTGATGTTGATAGAAGAACTATTCAACAAGGTTTGAAGAACCTCAAGTCAAGTATGCTATTACCTCTTGATTTCCTTAAGACAGCAAGGATGAATCCTGAATTTGAGAGAGATATTGAAGATAGTATGCTGGCATCTTATGCTAATTTGCCTAAGTTACCCGGCAAGACTTTATTCATTGTTGATGTATCAGGCTCAATGGGTGCACCAATGTCAAGTAAATCAGACTTTACAAGATATGATGCTGCTTGTGCAATGGCTATGTTGGCAGTTAACCAGTGTGAGGACTATGAAATAGTAGCTACAGCTGGTAATGATGGCAGAAGAGAAGGAGCACATGAACATATCAAATATCCTCAAAAGGGATTTGGTATTATCAAGCAAATCAGAGACACTAATAAAAGAATTGGTGGTGGTGGTATATTCACCAGACAATGCCTTAATTGGTGTAAGTCTCATGTAGGCGAAAAGTTTGATAGAATCATTGTATTTAGTGACTCACAAGATTGTGACCATCCTAACCTTAGGATACCAGAACCTTATGGTACATACAATTACATTTGTGATGTAAGTGCTAACACAAAGGGGGTAAACTACAGAGGTAAGTGGACAGCTGAAATCAGTGGTTTTTCAGAACATTTCCTAACTTATATTGCCGCTCTTGAGGGCATTGAGAATAAGTTTGAGGAACAATAGAATATAAGCAAAGTGATGAAATGAGACTCTCTAAAGCCAGAGTACATACTAAAGCTTATAAACATAAGGAGCTTGTGGTGAGTTTCAGACTTACTTCAAACTAATATGTGGAATCAGTTTACCAAAATCAGTCTGATAAATGTTCCCAAGCTCCTTTAAAATATAGTACCATTAGTGTGCAACAGAGTTACTTCAATATGGGTTTTGTATAGACACTCTGTTATTTGTTCTATGGTACTTATTCGGGGATATAGCTCAGTCAGGTAGAGCACGTATTACTCTGTTAAATGTTCTCTTGTTTTACCATAGTATTCTTTAAACAAGTAGTGATAAATAGAGTTACTTCAGCCTTTTAAGCTCGTGGTCATAGGTTCAAATCCTATTATCCCCACAATGACAGCTGGAAAGACAGCAAAAACAAGGGGGTGTGGTGCAATAAACACAACACTCTTACAAATGTTCTCTGGTGATGCAGTAGTGGTTAGTAAGAGTTACTTCGGTTGACACAATAGTCTTGTAAAACTATCTTATAAAGGTTCGAGTCCTTTCACCCCCACAAATGGAAGTTAGTGTATATAGTGGTTACTTCATAAAATGAAAATGCCTATATATTTAATTTGTGCCTGTCGGATTAACAGACTGACTGACAGGTTAATACCCACTATAACTGTTCTACTTCTATAAGGCTATCATTCAGCAATGAGTGGTAGCCTTTTTTTTGTACACATTGTTTAACTTAATATAAATAGTAATGGAAAAGAAAGATGATGGTCTGGATATCTTTAGAGAGATGAAGGATGCACTAGGAGTTGGTAAACACTTTGAAGATGAAGTCATTGATGCCTTTGAAAAGTCTCTTGACATCATGGAAGAAAGTGACTCTAAATTCAAAGGTGTTAAGGAAGCATACACCAATACCTTGATTGAAATCATGAAAGCACCTCAAGAAGCACAAGGATTAATCCTTATTGCCTTGATGTACAAGTGTCTTCATGTTGATGAAGTTCCTCAAATCATTGAGCAGGAGAAGGAGTTCATGACAATGTACACCCTTGATAAACTTTCAAAGAGTGATAATCCTATTGCCAAACTGACTATGATAGCTCTTAAGGCAGGAAGTGGTAAAAAATAACTATGAGTGAAATAAAGGTGAACCTAAGCATTATTCTCAAAGGTAGAGTAATGCTTAGTGAGCAGGATGCCAAGGCTCAAAATGCATATGATAACTTCAATGTTGAGGTGTCTGATGCAAAAGGCAAAAACAAAGAGGTAGTCACTGTGAGTGTCAGGCAAATGCAGAACATCAAACAGTCTATTAACCTTACAAAGGATGCTTATCTCTGGATGATAGATGACAGAAGCAATGTTGATGTAAAGGTTAGAGGCAGTCAATGGAAAGCAATGAATGCCAAGATGAGACTTGAAGCTCATTTAAGGAGAATCACAGAACACCTTGGTGGTCAAGGCTTTACTTATAATGTATTAGAGGACTAACTAAATCAGTTGTGTTATGCTAAGTACATTATATATTAGAGCTATAGTAGGTGTGCTAGTCATTATATGGCTAATCATCACCTACATCAGGTATCACCCCAGTATCAGTATTGTTAAATCATACAATAGATACTTAGTATTGTTATGGTATAATAAGTACCATTGGGATAATACATTCCAAGAAAGAGTGTACATTAAATTATTCAGCATATGATAGAGTTCAAAGAAAGAGGCAGAGGCACTAAATGGCATCACAGAACCCCTAGAGCTAGAATTAATAGACTAGGTGGTGACAGAGTGGCATACAAAGAGGCTAATTGGTTCAAGAACAACTGGGAAGATGACAGGGCTAAATGGGCATTTAATGGTATTGAAAGATTCCTTAAGGTCAACATTGGCAGACCTGTAAACAAAGTTTTTTCAGAGTTCCTTGAGAGATGTGATAAATCAACAAAGTCTTATAACTTGAAGAAGATATTCTATGACCACATAAAAGAGAAGGAAGACATCACTTGGTATGGTGGATTCTATGTGACAAATGGAATACTCAACTACAAGAAGAGAACCTCAAGACCTAAGTCTTGTGAATCACTATCAGGATACATCAACACAGAGGAATATAACAGGAATAATATGCCTGTATTGAAACCTATATGTGAACTTGCTGATGAAACACACAAGAAGCAACTAGTGGGTACATTATACTATAATTATAGTAGAGGACCAAAGCTAGTATATCTTATAAGGAAAGAAGACTGGTTTGATATTGGTAATAGAGTCTCACTCAAATACAAACCATGTACTATTTCCGGTATTGGAGATTCAGTAATCAAAAGTATGTATGTGGGGATAGCTAAGTCTAATGTTATTGTATACAGTCCTCATCATTCATGGTGTGTAGATGCCTCAAAAGATTCAAGAATTAACTATTTATTCATAACTAAGAAAGCATGAGTAACTTTATTAAAGTATCAGTATGGTTCATACTATTTATAGTAGTAAGCTCAGTTGGTTTTAGCATGTTGAATGCAGCTAATACCATAGAGAATATTATTGGATTTATTATCATGGTATATACTATAGCTGTGACAATAAATACAAGGTTTTTAACAACAATTAAATTTAAAAGAAAACATGAAGAGTAAATTTGTAAAAGGCTTGCTTGCAGCCTTTATGGTGATGACAACAGTGCTGTTATCATCTTGTGAGAGAATTGATGCAGGTTGTGAAGGTATCAAAGTGAACCTTTATGGTGATGACAAGGGTGTTGGTGATATTGCTTTGGTTACAGGTAGAGTATTTTATAACCCTGTTACTACAGCTATCTATGAGTATGAAACTTATGTGAAGACTGTAGATTATCCACCATTTACAATCAATGCCAAAGATGGTTCAGAGTTCACTGTAGACCCTACTATATCATTGAAATTAGTTGATGGGAAGTCCCCGGAGGTATTCAAGAAATATAGAAAGGAATTGAGTGAAGTTATTGAAGGAACTCTATTCAACTATGTAAGGGATGCCTTTAGGATACAATTGAACAACTTCACCACTGATTATATTGTAAGTAATAGGGATAGTATAGAGAGAGCAATTGAAACTCATTTATCAGCAGCATTACTTAAGGAAAACTTCCAGCTTGAACAATTAACTTCCGGACTTAAATATCCTCAAACTATTGTAGATGCTGTAAATGCCAAGAATAAGGCTGTACAGGATGCAATGAAAGTAGAGAATGAGATCAGAGTAGCAGAAGCACAAGCCAAGAAGCTTATTGTAGCTGCTGAAGCTGAATATAAAGCTAATGAGCTTAAGACTAAAGCTCTTACTCCTGCTATTCTTGAGCAAATGTGGATTGACAAATGGGATGGAAAGCTTCCTGTTTATGGTCAGGTTCCTACATTGTTTAAGAATATAGGACAGTAATTATGTTTTGGTTTATTTCTTTTATCATCAGTGTGTTCATATTGGGCACACTGATGTTCTTTTCTTATCCACAGAAGAGGGTTAGAGAAAATGTTACTGAACATTGGGACCACTATCCTTGGGTTAATGATGGAAATGAGAGAGTGAAAGTACCTTTATGGATAGTCATTATAGCTATGATTATATGCTTTATTCCTGTTATAAATATTATAGTCAGTATGGTAGCAATTATAGCTTATTATATACAATATAGTGGAGAATGTACCAACAATGGCTGGGAGAAAGTAGACACTAGGATTGTGCTAAGAGCACCTTACTTAACGTGGTTTAAATGGTTAAATAAGACAATATGATTAAAGTAACACCAACTCATACTGGTATTATCTATGTAGACACAGATAAACAGCTTGAGTTCCTTAGTGTAGGAGACTATGGTAAGGAGAATAATATTAAGGCTAATTTCCTTGGGCTTAATCAAGAGATTAATGGAGTGGCAAATACCTCAGTAGACTTAAAGGATAAGTGGGTTGCAACAATTTCTACCCAAAAAGGATGTCCTATGAAATGTAAGTTCTGTGATGTTCCTAGATATGGGTATCATGGTAATGTGTCAGTTGAAGACTTGGCATATCAGATAGAGACTATCATTAAGTGTGAAAGTGTAACTGAAACTGATAGGTTTAATGTCCACTTTGCAAGGATGGGAGAACCAACTTGGAATGTTCATGTTCTTGAATTTGCAAGAATACTTAAGGAACTTGTTCAAGTTTGTGGTCTTAATGCTAAAACAGTACATCCTGTTGTATCTACTATGTTACCTAAAGGCAATGTAAACTTGGAGAGTTTCTTGTTAGTCTGGTGTGACATAAAGAATAATCTCTATGATGGTGAGGCTGGATTACAACTATCAATCAATTCTACAGATGACAATCAAAGAAATGAATTGTTTGCTGGTAGAAGCCTTTCACTTGATGAAATATCTGAACTAGCAAGAAAGTTACCGGAGCCTAAGGGCAGAAAGTACACTTTGAATTTCCCTGTAACTAATGAAACTATACTTGATGCAAAGAGACTATCACAGCTATTTGACAAGGAAAGATTCATAGTCAAGATTACTCCTATACATGAAACTAAGTCAGCTATTGATAATGGTTTTGAAGTATCTGGGTATGCAGACTATAATGTATACAGGAAGTTTGAAAAGCCACTACTTGATGAAGGATGGGATGTAATTGTGTTTGTTCCTTCAAAAGAAGAGGATGAGGACAGAATTACTTGTGGTAATGCCTTGATATCAGAGCAACAAGTCTAATTTAAAACAAGTGAGATGAAACATATTATAACATGTCTGGCTTGTGCTATTCTTCTTTCAGTTAATGCCTATTCATCATGGGTGATACACAAGAAGATAGCACAGCTGGAGCATCCACCAAAAGTGGAGTGCATTAAGTTAGAGCAACCAGAGTTCTTAATGTCAGATAATCCTGAAAAGGATTTACCTAAGGTTCTTAACTATTATGGTGTCATGTACCCGGACATAGTGAGAGCACAGGCTATTCTTGAAACAGGACACTTTAGGTCCAAAGTGTTCAAGGAATATAATAACCTGTTTGGTTTATATGACAGTAAGAATAAGGACTACTTTAAGTTCAATCATTGGACAGAGAGTGTGGTTGCTTATCTTAACTACATACAATATAGATATAAGCCCCCGAATAACTACTATCAATTCCTTGAAGAGATAGGGTATGCAGAGGACCCAAACTATATTAGTAAAGTTAAAACATTGGTAAATGGGATAAACAATGACAAAGGATGATGTACAAAATGAAGCTGTAGAACTAATGAAGGAGCATGGAAGAGTCATGCTCCAATGGTGTACAGGTTTAGGCAAAAGTAAGGCAGCAATTGATATATTGAAGCATTTGTTCCTAGATTATATTAGTCTTGCCACTAGACAGGGCACTCCATTCAAAGTACTACTTATTGTAGCTGAAACAGCACATAAGAAGAACTGGAAAGATGAGTTTACCAAGTGGAAAGTTGAGGATTATATATGGGATAAAATGGTAACAGTAGACACTTATGCCTCACTCAAGAATCATAGGCATGAGCATTATGACTTAATCATATTAGATGAAGGTCATCACTCAAATTCAGACCTAAGGCTTGATATACTTGAGGATATAACCTGTGACAATGTTCTTGTACTTTCAGCTACATTACCTACTAATACAATCCTTGAATTGAACAGAATATTTGGCAAGTTTGTAAGCTTCAAAGTCAGTATGCAACAAGCAATTGACTGGGGCATACTTCCTAAACCAAAGATTTATCTCATTCCTTTGAAGTTGGATAACACCTACCCCAATCAGGTAATCATTGAAGAGAGGGGCAAAGACATCTTAAAGAGAAGAGTTCAATGCAGTATGAAGGACAGGTGGAATTATCTTAAAGATAAGTTCCATTATCCTAATTTGAGACTGGAGATTCAATGCACCGAGCAGCAGAAATATGACTGGTTTGATGCCAAGATTGATTACTGGAGAAACCTGTTCATGAGAAACAGGAGCACAGCAATCAAGAACAAATGGCTTCAATATGGTTCACAAAGGAAAAGATACCTTGGAGAACTAAAGAAGGGTCAGGCTGCTTATCTACTCGCTAAATTAGCCGGTAAAAGATATGTGTGCTTCTGTTCCAGCATAGAGCAAGCAAATGAACTAGGTGGAGAAAATGCCATTCATTCAGAGAAGAAGAAAGAGTCCTTAGCTATAATTGATAAGTTCAACAATAAGGAAATAAATAGCCTTTATGCTGTTGGAATGATTCAAGAAGGACAGAATCTAACTGATATTGAGGCAGGTGTTATCATTCAACTTGATGGTCAGGAGAGAGCCTTTGTTCAGAAATCTGGTAGAGCCATGAGAGCTGATGAACCAGAGATATACATCATGTACTATAAAGGTACAAGAGATGAAGAATATCTGAATAAGGCACTTGAAGGTATTGACCCAGAGTATATAACAGTAGTAAATAACCTAACGGAATTTTAAGATGGCAATCATATTATTAGCAGCACATCATAGTACTGCACAGTATATAGTAGCTGCTGTAGTATTAGCAGCCATATTTTATTTCACAAGAAATGGGGGTTTTGATACATGATTGTGAGAATTGATGATGAAATCTGTTCTAAGCACAATGTTACCAAAGAGGAAGTTCTAGTATTAGGAGCTATACAATATGGGACTGATGATGTTTATCAAGGTCTAATCAACAAGGGATACATTACCAGAGCTAATGGTTCCATGTTTGAGCTTGACAAGAAATACACCATTACTCATAGAGGTATTAGTCTATTCAGTGATGTAGTACTTGAGAGTGACAGACCTACACAGTCTGCACAGGATAGAATAGCTGATTTAGCAGCCAAACTAAGGGAGATTTATCCTGAAGGAAAGATGCAAGGAACCAGTTATTATTATAGGGGAAATACCCCTGACATCAAGAAGAAGCTGGTATCATTCTTCAAAAGATATGGTGATAACTATAGTGATGAACAAATCTTGGATGCAACCAAGAGATATGTTGAATCATTCAATGGTAGTTACCTGTACTTGAGGTTACTTAAGTACTTCATTTGGAAGGATGAAAATAGAGATGGTGAAGTAGTTCAAGTCTCTCAATTAGCTGAATGGATAGAGAATGCTGACCAAGTAAATCCAAATAGTTATGACTGGACAAGTAGCATCAACTGATACAGGAGACAGTTTTGACAGGGCACTAGAAGAACTAGTGACTAGAAGGAACAGGATACTTCATGGGTTAATTAACTGTATCCCATTATGTTATCCCAGACTTAGGAACTGGCTCCCGGGCATAGAAAAGAGAAGATACACTATTGTAACAGCCAATCAGAAGGTTGGTAAATCCAAATTGGTGGATTATACATTTGTGTATGAGGCTTTCTTTTATGCCATAGAACATCCTGACCAACTAAGGTTAAAGATTCTCTACTTCACTCTGGAAATGGGCAAGAAGGAGAAATTCTATGAGTTTCTCTGTCACTTGTTATTCAGACTTGATGGTATAAGAATCTCTCCTACTGACCTCAAGAGTACTTCAGCTGATAAGCCAGTACCTCAAGAAATCCTTGACTTGATTGCATCTGATAAGTATCAGGAGTATATCAATAAGTTCAAGGAAATGGTGTCCTATATTGATACTGAAAGGAATCCTACTGGTATATATAAGTATATCAGGAATCACATGTTGACCAGAGGAGAATTTCAGTATAAGATGGGACTAAAGAGGAATGAGTTTACAGGTGAAATGGAAGCAGGAAAAGTAATTGATTACTTTCAGTACAAGGATGAGAATGAATACATTCTTTGTGTGCTTGATAATTATTCCAATCTTATGCAAGAGAGTGGAATGAATAAGATGCAAACCATTGAGAAGATGAGTAAATATGCAATAGAGTTAAGAGATACATTTGACCTTAATTTCATTGCTATTCAGCATCAGGCTCAAGCACAGGAAGGTATTGAGAATCAGAAGTTGAACAAGCTGTATCCATCATCAGATGGATTAGCTGACTGTAAGACAACTACTAGGGATGCAAACCTAGTATTGGGGCTATATAGTCCCTTTAAGTATGGATTACAGGAACATGAGAAGTATGATATTACCAAGTTCAGAAATAATATAAGATTTCTTTATGTTATTGAGGACAGGGATAATGGTTCAGCAGGTCAAATATGTCCATTATTCTTTGATGGTGCAGTCAGTTCATTTGCTGAATTGCCTTTACCTGAACAGAAAGAACAGCTAAGGCAGGTAATGGAGTATATTGATACTGTAGTCAGGAGAAAACCAAGTGTAGCAATGTTAGCCTTTGGTAGACAGCGAGGAATTAGAAAAGTGAAAGTAAGTTTGCACAGGTGGAAGAAATTCCTTACCTTTGCAGGTAAATAATTTAAGAATGGCAAAAATAGTAGCAATTTTAGGACAAAGTGGTGATGGTAAGACCACTTCAACTGTAATTAATCCTGATGGAAGCTTTAACCTTGAGGACTATCAAGGTATGAACCCAAAGAGTCATTTCATTATGAATCTTGACAGGAAAGATTTGCCAATACCAGCAGGTATTTGGGAGTTGGAGAAGGGAAATTATGCTGAACCCACTTCATTTGCAGAGATAAGAGAGATACTTAAGTGGATTGCAGAGCAGCAACACATTAAGTCTGTCAGTATTGATACTATCAATATCTATCTTGCAATGAAGGAGTTCAATGACAGGAAGAAGATGACCTTTGACCAATGGAGAGATGCTGCAAATGATGTTATTGAGCTGAATATGCTCTGTAATACATTGCTTAGGGAAGACCAGATAGTATATATCATGGGTCATACTATGTTGCAGACTCAACCTGATGGTACAGAGAAGATTGTGTTCTCTGTAATTGGTAAGAAACTGACCAAGACTCCACCTGAAGGATTCTATCCTATAGTCATAATGACTAGGGTTGAATTTGGTGATAATGGTGACAACAAGTATTGGTTTCAGACTAAAGCTAATCACTCAAGTGCAAAGACTCCTCTTGGTATGTTTGACAAGTTTGAAATACCTAACAGTTTGAAACTTGTAGATGATGCTGTTAGGAAGTATTACAAGATACAATGACTAGAGAGGATGTAGTTAGAGCTTCAAGGGAATTGAACTTTAACACCTTAAGTAACTATGGTGCCCAACTATTTGTATGGCAATATTGTGTACATAGAGGTAAAGACCCTGAACAATCAAAGTTGTTTGTAACAGTAGCATCCAAGAAAGGAATCCTTATAGACTTGTTCTATGAGGCACTTGATTGGGCTGAAAGAGAATTTTCAATAACAAAACTTTATGCAGCACAGAGTATGCTTGAACCTCAAGGTAGCAGAAGGTTGTTGCAAATATCTTAAAAACATTATGAAAGAATTAAGTAAATTTGAGCTTGCAGCAGTTAAAAGAACTGCACAGAATGTCAGTATGCAAAGAAGAAAGAAAGCTAAACTTGAAAGCAAGATAGCTGACCTACAAGCAGAACTTGACATGGTAAACACAGTGATTGACAGCTTTGAAGCTCCTATTATCAAGATGTCCGGTGGTTTCACATCAGAAGAAATCCTGAATGGAGTCATGGAAGTAGCAGAAGCAACTGAAGCTGCACCTGAAGGTACAGTAGATGAAGGTGCTACAGTAGAAGAAGTTGAAGTAGCTGCTCAAGAAGCAGTTGCTATTGACCCTGCTGTTGAATCACCTCTTGCTCCTGTAGGTGATGAACCTATTCCTTATTTGTAAAATCATTTAAACAATAGTAAGAAATGAAGAATAAAAGTGTAGCTATGATGGCTTTTGCTTCTGGTTCAGAAAGCAAAGACAGAGTAAGAAAACTGTATATTGGTGTAGCACCAGTATTTGTAATTGGTGTCAATCCCAACAAGGCAGAGTATGAGAAGTTGTTCAACAGAACTCTTGAAGATGCTCCTGTTTATGTGGGTGAAGGTGAAGTAGGTCCTGAAGGTAACAGGGTTAAAGTACCTCAAGTAAGGATTGACTTCATTGTTAAGACTGATGTAGAGAAATGTGGTGTTGAACTGACTGATAAAATCACTTTCTTCCTGAACAAACATCAGAACTTCAACAGGGATAGAAGTAAGGTTGAAGTAATCAACAAGTATGGTGAATCCACCTATTTGCCTATTGGTTGTCTCAATGGTTCAGAAGCTATTCCTGACAACATGAAGTGGTATGACACATCAGGTATGAGACCTGCCTATATTGGTGAATCAGATTTGACTGCTTTCATCAAGGCTTTCTTGAATATCCCTAACAAGTCATACAGGAAAGGTGATGAAACAGTGTTCATCAAGAACTTGGCTGATGCAGAAGCAAGACTTGACAAGATTGAGTCTTATTTCAGAGGTGATATCAGTGAACTTAAGAGTGTAATTGGCTTGCAACCAAACAACAGGGTAAAAGCTATGTTTGGTGTAAGAACTACTGATGATAACAATCAGTTTCAGGCAGTTTACACGAAGAAGTTCTTGAAGAATGTCATCAGTGATTATTCAAAACTTGATGAAGACTTGCAGGCAAGAAAGAATGCCGGTGCATATCCTACTGTAGAGTTCCTTGCTGAACCTATTAAGGAATATGCTGTAGAAAGTACAGATTTCTCAAATCCTGCAAATGACCCTCTTGGTGCTAAATCAGCTCCTGCCAATGCACCTTGGGCTGCTTGGAATAAATAACATTTAACTAATTGAATTATGGCTTTTGGTACTGGTAAGCCAAGTGTAACCTTGGAAGAATTGCTCAATAAAGTAAGTGAATTTGATGTACTCAATCACTATTTTGGTGTTAGTGAACTACCTGTGATAATAAACTCTCCATTAAGGCAAGATAGAAAACCTTCTTTTGGTTTATATTCATCTGATGGGAAAAGAGTTCACTTTGTAGACTATGCAACAAGAGATAGAGGGGGTCTATGGGACCTACTTAGCTTATATTGGGGGGTGAGTTACATACAGGTATTAACCAGAGTATGGGAGGACTTACCTAATTTCTCCAGTACCAATCCAGTGTTCAATGTTAAAACTACAGAGTATTCAGATAAGGTACTTCATAAACAACCAAAGTCAATAGACTTGAAGTGCAAGGTCAGACCTTGGGCTAAGCATGATATAGAGTTCTGGGAATCCTTTGGGATAACCTTAGAATGGCTAGAGTATGCTGATATATATCCTATAAGTCATAAGATAGTGATAAAGAATGGTCAAGAGTATGTGTTTGGAGCAGACAAATATGCTTATGCCTATGTTGAAAGAAAAGAAGGCAATATTACACTTAAGATATACCAACCATTCAACACTAAGGGATATAAATGGAGTAACAGACATGACAGGTCTGTTATAAGTTTATGGACTAAAGTACCAGAGTTTGGTGCAAGAATCTGTATTTGTGCAAGCATGAAAGATGCCCTTTGTCTGTGGGCTAATACAGGCATCCCAGCTATAGCTATACAAGGTGAGGGCTATGGTATGAGTGATACAGCAGTTAGTGAATTAAGAAGGAGATATAGAGAGGTCTATATACTACTGGATAATGATGAAGCTGGTCTCAAAGATGGAGAGAAACTATCAGAATCTACTGGATTCACTAACTTAATCTTACCTGACATAAATGGGGCAAAAGATGTAGCAGACCTCTACAAGCAGCTCCAGAACAAAGAGTTGTTCAAAGAAATAATATTAGGTCTATTTTAAGTAACATTTTAAAACAGAAAACATTATGGAAACTCGTAAAGTAACAATTATCAACAACAAGACTCAGAAACAATCAGTTATTCAGACATCCAGTGCTACAAACCTTGGTGAATTAAAGGCTGAAATGAGAGAACTTGGTATCAACTATGAAGGCATGACTTTCTTTGAAGGTCACATGAGAGCTGAATTGAAAGATGATGCAGCTCCACTGCCTACCAATATTCCTTACAAAGGTCAGATTGTCAATGATTTGACATTCCTGTTGACAGCTCCGGAAAAGAAAATCAAGTCAGGTGCTATGACAAGAAGTGAAGCCTATGATGCTATCAAGGCTAATGGCTTGCAAGCTGCTTGTGTAGTAAAGTTTGGTAAGAACTTCACCATGTGTAAGACTCAAGACTTGATTGACTTAATTGAATCACAGGGTAAAAAAGAAGCAAAAGTTGAAGCTCCGGCTCCTGCTCCTGTAGCAAAGAAAGCTGCAAAGAAACATGTTGCAGAAGCTAAGAAAGAGGAAACAGCTCCTGTGGCTCCGGCAGCACCAGCATCAGGCAACTGTGAAGAAGCTTTGAAAGCTCTTGTTGAAGACTTGTATGGTAATGATACCATTGAAGAAGATACTTATGACAAAGTTATGGGTCTTCTGAATGGTGGTGCATCAGAAGCTCCTGCATCTGAAAAGATGTCCAAGAGAGATATTGATGAAATGTTTGCCTTTGCAAAATAAGGCTGAATGAGATGAAGGGGAGAGTCCAATGACTTTCTCCTTCTTTTTTTCTTGTAACTAAATTGTTATGAATGAAGAATTGAAACAAAAAATAGAAGCTCTTTATCGAGAGTTGCTTGAACTTCCAAGAGCAGTCACAGAGATATTCAATGACTTCTATGGTGAGGAAAGAGTTGACTTACAGCCTATTAGCTTGGGAGACTTTATTGACTTACTTGAAACCAATAATATGTATGAAATAATAGGGAGTGACCCAAGTAACTTAGGTAACACCCAGTATTATAGAGGACATCCTAATGCTGAACTATTGAATACTTTCAGAAGGACAGCATCAAGATTATCTTTGGTTACCAGTGAGGATATATTTGACAGACATGTCAACTATATGAAAGAGTTCATAGGTAATAGATGGTTCATAGATATACCTATTATAGTACATTTTCCTCATGTAACTATCAGGAATGAATATGATAGAACTGTAGAAGTTGATAATCTGTGGGCAAAGGTTCCTGTAACATGGGAAGGTAAAGGCAAAGGCTGGTTCAAAATGAACAGGTCAGAGTATGATGTTGTACATATGCAGTCTGATTATATGCATAGTCATGTAAGTGGTATTGACTTTGACTTTAAGTTCAGAAGTGTATGTACTGGTAGTGGTCCTATTAATAATACTATGAGTAGTCTTACAGTAGGATTTGATGAACCTATATGGCAATTATTCTGTCTTGAACTTGAAAGGTATATGGGCACAGAATCACTTACTGGTGGTCCTTATAGAAGAATGGAAAACATTGGTGCTAATGGCAGTAACATGAGAGATAATTTCAGTATGGAACAAGCCAGTTATGTATCAAATAACCATTTCTCAATGGAAACATCAAATGAGTTTCTTGACTATTTGCTTGCTAGCAATGTGCTTAAGTTCAACTATAGAAATGGTTCTTATGGATTAGCTCATACATTTGCTGATACTGTGTTGACCATAAGTAATGCTTTCATTGATTGGTATAATGCCAAGTATAGGACAACATATAACATTCCTGCCATAGAAGACCTTAGAGGTGATGGAATAATTAAGGAAGCTATTATAGCTAATGGTGCTATATATGACCCTAATTCAAATGCAAGTAGGGACTATAGTCAATATGTTGGCAGGAAAGTATTAACTTTTAAAGGTCATGATGTTAATCTTGTTATTAACGGATTGGCAAATGGTGCAAGGAATGTATCTACAATACTAAATTTAGATATAATAAGAGAATATGTTTGGGCAATACTAGAATTATTAAATTGTGAATATGGAAACAGCAAAAAAGCCAAGTCTGGAATTGATAAAAAGAAAACCAGATTTACCCTATAAAATAATCATACCTGTAGAGGTAGAAAAGAAAATCAGGTTATTGTGTACTCACATTAGCCAAGTAGAATGGTCAGGAGTACTGTTCTATCAAGTTGAAGGTGCTTTTAATGATAAAGACAATCCTTTGACTATCAAGTGTGTGGACATCTTTCAGATGGACAAAGGAACTGGTGGTTATACTGAATTTAATGTGTCACCTGACATAGTAAGTTATATGATTGACCATCCTGAATTGCTTAGTGAAGATGTGTTCCAAGGTCTTATTCATAGTCATAACAATATGGCTACTTTCTTTAGTGGAACTGATACAGGAACATTAAGTCAAGAGGGTGAAGATATGGCACACTTTGTGTCTTTGATTGTAAACAATGCTGGTACTTATAGTGCAGCAGTTACAAGGAGATATAAAGCTAAACAACAGGTGAAAGAAGAGTTCACTTATCCCACTTGGAAGGAAGGAGAAGTCACAGGTACTGATGAATTTGAAGCTGAAGAAGAATATCTTGAATGGTTCCCTCTTGAGATTCAGAAAGAGTCTGTTCCTGTTGATGAAGTTGAGAAGGAAATGCTTGCTCGCATGAAAGAAATTGATGCAGAGAAAGCTAAGAAAGTATATAAACCCGGTGCTACTTATGGTGGTTATAATGGTTATGGGAATAACTATGGAACCACTGGTTATCAAAGTAGATACCCCGGCTTACAGGTAGGTACTGCCAGTGGTAAACCAGCAGGTGGTAACTATGTACCCGTAGGTCAATATGGACAGCCAAAGAAGGAGTTTGAAGAACATAAGTCTTCCTTTCCTGCACAGGGTTCATCATATCCTGCACCAACTCAAAAAGACCTTCCATTTGAAAAGCCTGATGATGATTATGCTATTCCTTATGGTACAGTAAGAGCTAATGCTAAGGTTATTGACTGGCTTGTAAGGCAAATTATCACTGGTAGTATCATTCTTCCAGTTGAAAGCAAGGTAGACATTAACAAGTGGATGAACTCAATGGATAAGGTGTATTCAGACAGGTTTGATTCTGTTAAGGAATTTGAGGTATTTGCATCTAATTTCATTGATTTCTTAGTCAATTATACAACTGATGATACATTGGTTGATATACTTGATGACACAGAGATGATTGCAATACTTGCTTATGAAGTAAGACTTGCACTTGAAGAACTTCCATCAAATGTATGGATGAAGTCTTATATTAGTTGTTTGGATGATTATATCTTATAGGAGATTTAAACATGAATGAAGAAATAAGAGATGCTGCTGTTGAGCAGCTAAGAAGAACAATAACTCGTGAAATTACTGAAGGAGTAGTATCTACAGAGTCTTCCATAGCACAGAGTCTTAGTGTTCCTACTAATGTTGAAACGGAATTAACTCCTGAATCAATAGAGTTAATACAACAGCTTCAAGCAGCTATGGAAGAAATAACTGCTACTGAAGAAATTGAACTTGAGCCTGTACCTGTAGCTGTGCCTGAACAACCTTTGCCAGTTCCACCAGAGCCAGAACCACCTGTAGGTTATGATAATAATTTTATATGCTGTGGTTACAGTCCACTAGGTGAACCATCAGAACTTGAAACTTACATTAAGAGAGTTATAGCAGGTACTTGGTATGTATATCAGAAAATGAATAGAGGTTCTCATAGAAGAGGGGTAACAGATGCTCCTAATGGTGGGGCATGGAGAATTGTTCTTAAAGAGAACAATGCTGGTACTAGCAATAACTTAAAGGAGTTTTGGGTTAATAACTACTGGGCTAGAAGATTTGATGAAGCAGATGCTAAAGGTAGAGCCTTTGCATTAGCTAATCATATTGAGATTCCTCTTAACTCAGGGTCTTTGGCAGTTGATGAAACCACTACAAGGTTCAGTGGTGCAATATGGTATGAACAACTACAGACTAAGAACATTATCTTAGCTGGTGTTGGAGGTATTGGTAGTTATGTTGGATTCCTTCTTGCAAGGATGAAACCAGCAAGACTTGTCATATTTGACAATGATATTGTTGAAGCTGTCAATATGTCAGGTCAGTTGTATGGCAGAAGTGATATTGGTCATCCAAAAGTTGATGCTCTTGCAGATATGGTAGCTAATTATGCTGACTATCATAGTACTGTTGCTATGAATGGACTGTATAATGAGAACAGTGCTGTTGAGGACATCATGATTTGTGGATTTGATAACATGGCTGCAAGGAAGCTTGTATTCAAAAAATGGTATGCTCATGTAATGTCTAAACCAGAAGAAGAAAGAAGTAAATGCTTACTTATTGATGGTAGACTTGCAGCAGAAGAACTACAGGTTCTAGCTGTTCAAGGTAATGACACAAGAGCAATAGAACAATACCAAAGAGACTGGTTATTCAATGATGAAACTGCTGATGCCACTGTATGTAGTTATAAACAGACTACATTCATGGCTAACATGATTGCATCACTTATGGTCAACATCTTTGTAAACTTTGTTGCAAATGAGTGTAATCCTATTATGCCAAGAGATGTACCATTCTATACTTCCTTTGCAGCTGATACAATGTATTTTAAAGTTGAAATGTAATGGCAGGAATATATGAAAGAACAGTATTAGGAAGTCTTGACTTTCCAAGAAATAACTCATTCGCAAGGAACATTGATACTAATTTGGTTAACTTCAATAGTAACAATGTGTTTCAAAGGTTCTTTGAAATAGACCTAAGAGGTCCTGAAGTTGAGGTTCCTATATTCTGTAGGAGAGAAGTTCAATCAATCCTTATTGATAACAAGAACTTTGGGAACATTGAGGAGTATAAGGATAACATAATTGAATGTTATATTACTTCTCTTTTTGTTGGCAAAGAAGAGACCAAGAGAACATCAGATTCTATGATAAGAACTATGCTTGAAACTTCTACTCATTACAAGTTGAGTAAGGTAACAACTAATACAGGTCTTGTGTATTATGGTGGTGCTGGTGTCATATTTAACAGCAGAATGGAGTTATTGATGTTGAATGTAGTCAAGTACAACTTGACTAATCCATTCATTGAACTTCTAAAGCCAATAATGTATATCAGTCCTAAGGTGTTTACAGGTGATGGACCAGTTGAGAAGAATATCCTTAAGAAGCTTATTCCTACTGTGATAGCAGAAGGAGCATCTCTTAATACTTCTACTTCTATGGTACATAATAAGTTCAATTTTTCTGATGAAAATATAAATAGAGTATATACAAAGAAGATGCCTGAAATCATCATAGCTGATGTAAGTGATAGGTTCATTCATAAACCTGATATGCCTGATTTATCTCACTTCAATGATGAAGAAGTCAATAGTTTCCTAAAGGATAACATTGGACTTATGAGAGAATACATGAAGATATGAGCCTAGAGGAATACTTTGGTGATTGGATAAGAGTCATAAATCAAAAGGAACTGAATATAGTTATTGATGCAATGAACAGGCTTTATGGCTCAAAGAAAGTCTGTCCAGCAGCTGAAAATGTATTCAGAGCCTTTGATTTATGTCCTTATAATGAGTTGAAAGTAGTATTTATAGGACAAGACCCATATCCACAAAGGGATGTGGCTACAGGAATACTATTTGGTAACAAAGCTGATGTACCAGAGGATGAGTTGTCTCCTTCTTTAAAAGTTGTTAAAGAGGCAGCAGTTAACTTTGAGATTCCACATAATAGCATCATCTTTGACCAGACCTTAGAAAGTTGGGCAAGACAAGGGATATTGATGATTAATTCAGCATTGACTGTAGAGATGAATAAGGTTGGTAGTCATACTATGTTATGGAGACCATTTATCAGCAGTTTGTTGAAGAACATATCAGAAACTAATCCCGGTCTGATATATGTATTATTTGGAAGTCAGGCTGGTACATTTCAGCCTTATATTAAAACAGGAACAGTGATTAAAGTACCTCATCCTGCATATAATGCAAGGACAGAAACTAAGATGAACCCTGAACTGTTTACTGATATTAACAGGGAATTAAAAAGTAAGTATGGTACTACTATCAAGTGGTATCAAGAGTATTAATTTATAAATAAAAGTAACATGAAAAAGTATTTAGACAAACGTGGCAATGAGATTAAGGTAGGTGCAGTTCTTGTATGTACACTGCTTAATTCTGAAACAGGAGAAAGAAGTCATGAAATTATGATTGCCACAGAAGAAGTCTTAGAGAAAGCAGTCAAAGATGGTGCACTTATAGCAGTTAAAGAAGATGGTACTCATCTTGATATTGACTTCTATGTTAAGCATCTTGCTGACAGAATTGGCTGGAAATATGAAAATCTGTTGAAGTATCTGGATAACCTGTATAAGATTTATCCTACAGCAGTATTCCAAATTCTGTTGAGAGAGGTTGCAATTGTACTTGACCAGAAGTATCCTGACCATATTGAAAGAAGTAAGGAAATCTGGATTATCAGTCTAGCAACAGGTGAAATCGGTAAAGTACCTGAAAACAAGAGACATCTCATCAAGAACTTCAGAAACTTTGCTGCCTTCAGAACATTGGATGATGCTATGGCAGCTAAGCATATCTTGAAGGTTCCAATGAAAGAACTATTTGCAAGACCTGTAGAGAAAGGTGGAAAACAAGAAGGTTAAAAATGCTACTCCAACACAGTATGCTAATATTGAGTTCAAGTCCAAGATTGAGTCTATGGTTTACAGAACCTTAGTTGATAATGGACTTGAACCCCAATATGAACCACACAAGTATGTGTTGTGGAGTGGAGGTAAACCTACTGTACCTTTTTACACAAAGTCTAAGAAAGAACTACTTAAGCTAGACCTGACCAAGTTACGTGATATTACTTACACTCCAGACTTTTACCTTGAATATGAAGGTATGAAGGTAATTATTGAAGTCAAGGGGCAGACTAATGATGTCTTTCCTGTTAAATTCAAGATGTTCAGACAGCTTATAGAGAGTTATCCTGACCATGATAAGTACCTTATATTTGAGATATTCGGTAAAAGACAGTTGTTGGAAGCAATTAAAGTAATTAAAAGTTATGGCGGCAGTAGACAGAATGAGGAAGTTGATAAACAATCTGCCAGAGAGTGATATACCTCTGGGAGAAAGGTTTATCAGTGAAAGACAATTTGAGTCTTTACAAGAACTAGTGGACTCTGCAATCTTTAGAGTAAATAAGAATGTCAGAGGTGATAATCCAAAGGAAGAATACCTTAAGGTTGACCTGTGGGAGTTGAAGAAATTAAAGGCAGAAGTTGATGTTTATGTTGAACAGCTACAACTGCCAAGTGAGGAAGAATATGAAGAGTATTAAAGAAATAGCATGGAATGTAGATGAACCAACTTACAGGGCTGACCCTGCAATAAGTTACTCTACATTAAGCAGATTTGAAAGAGAAGGTTTCAGGAAGTTATCAAGTCTTTATGATAAGATAGATACTCCATCATTACAGTTTGGATCAGCAGTTGATACCATGTTAACTGATGGAGAAGATGCCTTTTATGAGAATTATGTAGTATGTGAGTTTCCAAGCTTGTCTGATAGTCTTATTGCTATTACAAAGGAGCTGCATAGGAAGTTTAAAGAGACACATAGGAAGGTAGATACAATACCTGATTCAGATATAGACATGGTGGCTCTGGCTAATAACTACTATGCTAATCCAAAGTATGCAGCATATAGGGTCAAGAATGTCAAGGAAAGCTGTAATGAGTATTACAACTTACTTACACTTGCAGAAGGTAAGACTGTACTCTCAACTGATGACTATCAAGATGTTATTAGGTGTGTTGAAGAACTAAGGAACAATGTTGCCACAAGTTCATTCTTTACCATGAATCCCTTTGTAAAAGATATTGAGAAAGTCTTTCAGTTGAAGTTTAAGGCTACTTATAATGGTATACCTGTAAGATGTATGTTTGATGAACTCATTGTAGACCATAGGAATAAGGTTATATACCCTATAGACCTAAAGACTACTGGACATCCTGAAGAGGAGTTTAATGGCTCATTCAGTCAATGGAGATATGACATACAAGCTAAGTTGTACAGTTACATATTATCACAGGTAATAGCACAAGATGAATACTTCAAGGACTTCAAGATAGCATACTATCAATTCATAGTCATTAACAGAAGGACTGTGGCTCCATTGATATGGGAATTTGATGGAAACTTTGGTGAAGTTGACCTCAAGGATGCTAATGGTAATATACTAAGGGATTGGAGAAAGATACTCACAGACCTTACATATTATCAGAATAATTCCACTAGGTACAGTAAGGAGGCACTTGCAAATGGTTGTATAATGAAAATTAAACTAGAGACATGTTAGTAACAAAAAGAGATGGAACAATTGAAGAGTTTAACCTTGATAAGATACTCATTGCAGTAACTAAGGCATTTAACTCTGTTGGGCAATTAATGCCTGAATATCTTAACCTAATGATACCTAACATCTTGGGTCTTACAAACAAAGATAACATCAATGTTGAAGAGATACAGGATAAGATTGAGCAGATTCTTATGAATGACAATCATTTTGAGGCAGCTAAATCTTATATCATTTACAGGGAAAGACATAAGGAAGCAAGAGAGATTAAAGACAGATTGGATTATATGGAGAAATACAGCAAGTCTACTGAAAATGCAGCAGCATCATCAGAGACAGATGCTAATGCCAATATATCCATGAAGAATGTAGTAACTCTTGAATCTGAAGTACCTAAGGTTAAGAATAGAATCATACAGAGAGCCAGAATGAAGGAGAAGCTCAACATTATGTTCCCTGAAGTTGCCAAGCAATATGAGAAGGATATAGAACATCATATCATTTATATTCATGATGAAGCCAGTTCAGCAGTACCTAAGAACTATTGTGAAGCTGTATCATTATTTCCATTAGTAAGTAATGGTATCAAGGATATGGATGGTGTAACTCCTAAGATAGCCAATCATCTGTCAAGTTTTTGTGGTCAATTCAACAATCTTGTTTTCCTTTTATCAGCACAATGTAAGGGTGCAGTAGCTTTTGGTGAGTTCTTCAATTACTTTGACTATTATTGTGTCAAGGATTATGGTGAGGACTACCATTTGAAGGAACAAGTATATGCAGATTCAGACCATGTAAGAGACAGAAAAACAATAGGTCAGAAGATTGAAGCTGCCTTTCAGACAATTGTATATTATATCAATCAACCTGCACAGAATAGGGGTTGGCAGTCACCATTTACCAATATTTCTTATTATGATAAGGAGTACTGGAAGGCTCTGTTTGAGAACTTCTACTTCCCTGATGGCACACAGCCTTCATGGGAAAGAGTATCTTATCTACAGAAGAAGTTCATGAAGTGGTTCAATAAGGAAAGAACTAAAGCTATGCTTACTTTCCCTGTTGAAACTATGGCTCTTCTTACTGATAAGGAAGGTAATTATCTTGATGAAGAATATAAGGACTTTACAGCAGAAATGCACAGTGAAGGGCACTCATTCTTTGTCTATATTAGTGATAATCCCAATGGTCTTGCATCATGTTGTAGACTAAGGAATGAAATTGAAGAGAATGTATTCAGTTTCACTAATGGTCTTACTGGTGTCAAGACAGGTAGTTGCAATGTAATTACTCTCAATTTAAACAGGATTGTACAAGATTTCATAAGGGAAAAGTATGGCGAGGACGCTACCACTGGTATGCACCTGTCAACTAAGATATATCCAGAATTATCAGAATATCTTGTGAAGATTCTCGAAAGAGTATATAAGTATCATACAGCTTATAAGACTATTCTATATGAATGGGAGGAAAGAGGTATGTTCAATGCTTCAACTGCTGGATATATTGGTATGAAAGACTTGTTCTGTACTATTGGTATCAATGGTATAAATGAGGCAGCAAGATACCTTGGAATAGAGGTAAGTTATAATGAAGAATATAAGGAGTTCTGTAGACTTATTACAGGTACTATCAGTGAACAGAACAAGTTGCATAATAGCAAGAAGTTTAAGTTCAATACTGAACTGGTTCCTGCTGAAGGCTTAAGCTCCAAGAACTATAACTGGGATAAAGAAGATGGGTTAGAACCAATGCCCATGTAAAACCCCACTTAATTGACTTGAAACTCCTAGCAATAGGACAACAAGGGGCAAGCAAGATATGTTCTGTGCAGCCTGAGAGACTAAATAGAGGGGCTACTAGAGATAGTAGATGCGATAGTCCGAACTCTATGGTAACATAGAGAGACAACAGAAATGGTTGTCCATTCATTATTAAAATAGTATTAGTCTTGTATAATTGGGATAAAAGTTGTACCTTTGTTCCCAAAATATATTATATGGAGACTAAAATTTGTAAGAAATGTGGTAGAGAACTACCATTAGAGATGTTTGATGAAAGTAGGCATCAGTGTAAGGATTGTAGGAAAGCTTATAGAAAGAGAAGAAGACAGGAGCATCCTGAAATTCATTTAGCTCAGGCTATGAGAAGGCAAAAGAGAGTACAAGAATGGTTATATACATTAAAGACTCCCTGTATAATTTGTGGAGAGTCAGAACCATGTTGTATTGATTTTCATCATATTAATCCAGACACTAAAGAATTTACTATAAGTCAGCATTTAGGTAAGGGTAGAGATGTTCTAAGGAAGGAAATTTCAAAGTGTATTTGTGTATGTGCAAACTGTCATAGAAAGATTCACTTTGGCTCTATTAACTTACAAGACTACTTAAATAATGAATCATCTTCCTGCACAACGGGGAAGAGTGTAACAGAATGATTGGGTACCAGAAGACACTAAGATTTATAACAGTTATTTCTATAATGCTTGGGACCCTAATACTAGTGTACTTGACAGGTTCAAATTACATGGTAAAGAGTTCACTGAACTACTTGATGGTGGTGTAGGATTACATTGTAATCTTGAAGAACACTTGAGTAAATCTCAATATCTTACACTAATGGATTATGCTGCCAAGAAAGGCACTTCATACTTTACTTATAACATACCAAACAGTGAGTGTACTAATGAGGAATGTCACTTTATAGCCAAATATCCTATGAGTCATTGTCCTAAGTGTGGACATCCTATGAGGGTTTGGACTAGAGTGGTAGGATTCTTAAGACCTATTGATGGTTATGATAAAGGCAGATATTGGGATGCAACACAAAGAGTGTACAGTAAAGGAGATAAACTATGATTAAATTTGTTGATACAAAGATAGTCTTTCAGGAAGTTCCTGATGAAGTTTCTCTTGCTATCAATTTATCTAATTGTCCATGTCATTGTAAGGGCTGTCATAGTCCTTACTTGGCAGAGGATATTGGAAAAGTCCTGACACTTGATGTTTTGGAACACCTTATTAGGAAGAATCAAGGTATTACTTGTGTTTCTTTTATGGGTGGAGATTCTGATACTGTTAGAGTAGATGGGCTAGCAGAATTTGTTAGAAAGTGTTTTCCATCATTAAAGGTTGCATGGTATAGTGGAAGAGATGAATTAAGTGAGCATATTTACATTAGTAATTTCGACTACATCAAGTTGGGTCATTATGATGAAGAGTGTGGACCACTTAGTAATCCTAATACCAACCAGAGAATGTACAAGATTAGTAAAGGAGAATTAATAGATATAACAAATAGGTTTTGGAATGAAAGTAAAAGTTAAAGAGATAACATTGGGCTGTATGCCCATACGAGTAGAAGGAGACAAATCAGATTGCTTTGACCTAGTATTAGCGGAAGAGGTAACTTTGAAGAAAGGTGAACTTTATGTGGCTAAACTAGGTGTAGCAATGGAGTTACCAAAAGGTATGATTGCTAAAGTATATAGTAGGAGTAGCACACCAAGTAAATGGAATGTGCAGATTGCCAATAGTATAGGTATTATTGATAATACTTATAATGGTGATGAAGATGAATGGAAGGCTCCATTACTTGCTATTAAGGCAACCACTATACCCAAAGGTACTAGGATTTGTCAATTTGAGATTATTCCCTCCCAATTTGCAACTGCATGGCAGAAGCTTAAATGGGTATTTAGTAATAAGGTAGAGCTAGTACAAGTAGACCATCTTGGCAATGATTCAAGAGGTGGTATAGGAAGTACTAACTAAACTATAAACAAATGAAAACATGGAGTTTATTTATAAACTGATATTCACAGTGTTGTTAGTGCTTGCTATTGCAGCAATTGCATACATTGTTGAAAAAGCTAGACATAGAAAGAATATTGACCCAGCAGGAAAGATTTCTTTCAGAGAGACTATGGACTTGGTAGACCTGCCAATTATTACCTTTCAAGTAGGTGGTAAGAAATTAAACTTCTTGCTTGATACAGGTGCCAATTATTGTATTATAGATAGTAACTTAATTGATACTATTGAACATGCAAAACTTGACCTTGAAGGTACAGTATATGGTGTAGGTGGTGCAGAAGTTGAAGTTGATTATGTCAGTATTGATTTAAAGTATAAGGGAGTAGCTTATGTTGATATGTTCCAAGTACTTGACTTGAGTAATACCTTTGGTATGCTTAAGGAAGAAAAGGGTGTAAACCTGCATGGTGTATTAGGCAATAGCTTCTTTCAAAAATACAAATATGTGATTGACTTTGATGAACTGGTAGCTTACTCAACAACATGAAAGAATTAATCAAACTTAACTCAAGGTATGGTGAGAATAATACCCTTAAACTATTGAAGAAACCTAATGGAGAAGAATCAAAGACTTACTTGTTAAAGACTAGTGACCAAATAATAAGGTCTGGCATGACAGGTGGTAAAAAGTTCATTGACCCATCAGGTGGACCTATGATAGTTGAAGGTGAAAGACTTGAAGAAGCTGATGCAGTTGTCAAGTCTATTGTTCATATCATGGGGAAGGGTTATAGTGTAACATTTGAATAAATGATTTATTTCGTAAGTGGTCAATCTGAACTATTCACTGATGATGCCTATACCAAGATAAGTGTAGAGGAATCATTAAGAATGCTGTCTGCTTGGAATATGTTTCAGTTTGATACTGAAACTAATGGCAGGGATGCACATATTAATGATGTTTTGATGATGCAATTTGGAGATATTGAAGGGGAGAATCAAATAGTGGTAGATGTTACCGCTATTTCTCCTTTGGTCTACAAAGAGTACATTGAGACTCATTTTATGATAGGTCAGAATCTAAAGTTTGACTTACAGTTTCTCTTTAATTATGGTATAATAGTTACTCAATGCTATGATATTATGATTGTGGAACAGTTAATCTATCTTGGTTATCCATTCTTTCTAGTAGGTATGGACAATGAAACAATGAACCAATATTGTGACTTTGCCTATAACTATGAAGGATATGACAAGCTTGACCCTGATACAAAGAAAGCATTACTGTATAACAATGTACCTGATGTAGCAGAGTTTATATACAACCATTCAGGAGCATCCTTAAAGGCTATTGCTTACAGGTATCTAGGAATAGATATTGACAAGACAGTCAGAGGGGAGATTATATGGAGAGGTATTGATACTTCTGTCATTAAATATGCAGCAGGAGATGTCATGTATCTTGGGGCTATAATGAACAAACAGGTTGAGGTCCTTAGAGCTAAGGGCTTACTTAATGGAGCAAGACTTGAATGTGAATTTGTGCCTGTTATATCTTATCTTGAATGGTGTGGTATTAAACTTGATGAAGTCAAGTGGAAGAAGAAGATGGTATTTGATGAAGTGATTCAGAAGGTATTTCTTAGTTCACTTAATGACTTCATAGTCAGTTCATGTACTGGTAAGGAGTATTTCACAGCCTATATATCATTGTCTGACAAAGAGGAAGATGATATAGAAGATGAAAGAAAGTCATTTAGGAATGAACTTAGAGCACCTGAACTTGACATAACAGATGAATGTGGAGCACAATTTGAGGCTTACAGATGTAAGATTAAGAAAAGACTCCCTAGTAAGTATGTTATGATAAACAGGCAAGGTGATTTGTTTTCAGGCTTTAATACTGAACCAATATGTGTGATTAACTGGGATAGTTCAAGACAAGTTGTGCCTATTCTTAAGACACTTGGATTTAACACTACAGTCATCAGTAAGAGTACAGGAGAGGAAGCTGATTCAGCACTTGAAAAGGTATTATCCAAACAAAAGGGCATTAATGATGCTCTCCTTAAGGTCTACTTTGACTATAAGGAAGCTGATAAGGTATGTTCTACTTATGGACAATCATACCTTAATGCTATTAATCCCAAGACAGGAAGGATACATACTGTATTCAAGCAGCTTGGAGCATCATCAGGTAGAATGTCTTGTGGTTCTCAACAGGTTAACACTGACTTGGCTAAGCTAAAGAAGCTGCCACTCAATACCAAGAACAATAAGCTCAAGTGTGCATATCCTCAAATACAGAATTTGCCGGGCAACAATAGAACAAGAAGTTGTTTTATATGTGAGGAAGGAAACCTATTCTGTAGTTGTGATTACAGTGCACTTGAGTCAAGATTAGGGGCTGACATTTATAATGAGAAGTCAATGATTCATGAGTTTGTTCATGGTTCAGGTGATATGCATTCTCTGGTAGCCAAGGCATGTTTTCCTGAAGAACTTAAGGGTATAGAGGTTAAGGATATCAAGAAGAAAAGACCTGATTTAAGAAAGAAAGCCAAAGCACCAGAGTTTGCTAAACAGTTTGGTGGTGGCTCTTCATCAATTGCAGATTCTTTAGGTATACCAATAGAAGAGGCTGACAAGATTGGTGATGCTTATGATAAGGGTTTTCCGGGTGTTACTGCCTTTGGTAAAAGGGCACTAGAATCTGTAAAGAGGAATGGGTATATTCTTATTAATCCTTTAACTGGACATAAAGTGTACTGGAGTGACCATTCATATTGGTTGATTGAAGGTGCTAAATTTGACAGTGATTTCTGGGATGAATATAGAAGAAAGAAGGAAGAACTTGGTGATGAATTTCATAAGACTTGGATGAAAAGAAGAGTATCTCTTCACTTCAAGGCTGTTAGTAAATGGGGTAGATTAGGTCTTAATTCACCTACACAGGGCACAGGCATTATCATACTTAAATATGCTATGACTAACTTCTTTAAATGGATTGTTGAAAACAACCTGTTTGGAATAGTTAAGATAGTAAATTTAGTACATGATGAAGCTTGTATTGAGTATCCTGAAACTATGCCTGAAATAGCAGATAAACTTAAGTTCTTTATGGAAGAAGCAGCAGGTGTATTTTGTACTAAACTTCCTATTCCTGCTGAAGCAGAAGTAGGTAAATTTTGGATTCATTGATATGATTATAATAGCAACTATAGTGACAGTAGGCTTAATAGGTCTACTGTTCCTTATGTGGTTTATAGCTGATAAACTTGAAAAGACCAAGGTATATGTATACAAGGGTAATCAGTACTTTCTATGTGAGAAGTGCCTGATTAAAGACCCTACAACTAGGAAATGGGTTGAAGGTATTTCATATAGAAGTCTTAAGTCAGGTCAGCTATTTGTGAGAGAAGAAAATGACTTTATAGTCAAGTTTGAAACATATAAACAATGGAAGAAGAATGGAAGAAATGATAAAGGCAGCAGAGGAAACAAGCACTGCAACATTAGCTAGTCCAGCACATGACTTTACAGAGATAGTCAAAGGCATGATTGAAACCTTTGTGAAGAAGAATCATGATTATGGTAATTCATTTGAAAGGTCATGTAATGAGGAAGGTCTTGCTGCTGCAAGAATCAGACTAGGTGATAAGTGGTTAAGATTCAAGAAGTTGTCCAAAGGTGAGGAAGCATTAGTTAAGGATGAGTCTATCAGAGACACATTACTTGATATGGCTAACTACTGTGTGATGACTGTCATGTGGATGGACAATCAAAAGAAGTGTGACAATGCCTAAGATTATATTATGTAGAGGAATACAAGGTAGTGGTAAGTCTACTTGGGCTAGAAAATGGGTGCTTGAAGACCCAGAGCATAGAGTAAGATTCAACAATGATGACATCAGAAATATGCTTGGTAAATATTAGGTTACATCAAGGGAAAGTCTTGTAAGATTCTTAAGAGACTCTTTTGTACATAAAGCTATGGATGATGGTTACGATATAGTTATAGATAATATGAACTTAAGTAGCCATGAGTATGTAGCCTATAGAGATATGGCAGCTCATCATGATAGGTTTGAAGATGATTCTTGTAAGCATTATATTATAGAGTATAAGGACTTCTTTACTCCTCTTGAGGTTTGTATTGAGAGAGACTCCAAAAGAGAGAATCCAATAGGTGAAGAAGTCATAAGAGCCACTTATGAAAAATATAAACATATAATTGGTTAATATGGGACAAACAGGAATATATTGTGGACCAATAGATACATCACCTAATAGAGACAGAGAAGTCTGTCCTGTTAGCAATGTACCTATGAGGTTATGGGTAGTTGAGTTTAATGTAATTGGCATAGGCAAAGGTTGTGCAGTTGTTAAAGCTGGCAATGCTAAGCAGGCAGAAGGATTACTTAAAGCTCAAGGAGTGTTTAATGGAAGACAGCATCTATATGAGGTTACAAGGGTTGAAGAAATCATTGAGCCACCATGTGCTGGATTATTGGCTGAACAAGTTGTAGAGATTCAAAGAGGTACATGAAACAATATACACATAGAGAGTTTGTCAAGATAGTAAAGGCAAATGGTTTCCATTATGACAGACATAGTGGAGACCATGCCATTTACTTGAATGATAAAGGAAGGCATATAAGTATACCTGCTAAACTTGAAAGTGTTATTGCTAGAAGACTAATTAAAGAAAACAGCTTGGAATTGGACATGAAGAAATTGAAGAAGATGGATAATTTACCAGCAGGGGCTAAAGATGACCCTAGAGCACCTTTCAATGAAGAACCTTATGAGGAAGTAGAAGTACTTGCTAGTATTACATACAGCAAAAGTATGTCAATTCATGTTCCTAAAGGTTCAACAGAGGAAGAGATTAAAGCCTTTGCCAAGAAGTCTATATTCAGACCTCATGAAGCATTAGGCAGTACATGGACAATAGATGAATTTGAAATAATACCAGAGTGATATGAGATTAATTAAACCAAGTTTTGAAATCTGGGAACAAGAACTCAGTCTTGAAGGAGTTTACAAACAAATTGAGCGTGCTGGTAGAGTATGCTATAAGTCAGAAGACAAGATAGCAGAAGGTACAGCCAAAGCATTTGTTGATAGAATGATAGCAAGTGGTCATGGTGCTATGTTAGAACATGGTACTGTATATCTTGAAATACCTGACTATGGTGTCTCAAGGTTGAAGTTTGAGAAGTATATGCGTAATCCATATTCCACTAGTATATCATCTGATGTGGACAGTAGTTATATAACTACTAATCTAAGAGTACTAGTAGAGAATGGCTGGCTCAATGACCTAGAATATCAATGTGAACCTACAGAGTATCATGAGAAGAGAATCACTGTCAAGTTTGTATGTGACAGAGGTGTAAGTCATGAGTTTGTAAGACATAGAGTATTCTCATTTGCTCAAGAAAGTACAAGATATTGTAACTACTCTAAGGGCAAGTTTGGGTATCAACTTACTTGTATTATACCTAGCTGGTTAGGTCTTGAAGAAGGTTCTTACTCTCTTGAAGATGTTGAAGAGAAGTATGATAAATGTCTTATTATTGATAGGTGCAAGAATGAAGAAGAAGCATCCTTTGTGAGGGCACTATGTTATGCAGAGAGAGAGTACTTTGACCTATTAGAATTAAACTGGAAAGCTCAACAGGCTAGAGATGTATTACCTAATAGTCTTAAGACTGAACTTGTTATGACTGGTACTATCAAACAGTGGGAAGGTTTCTTCAAGTTAAGAGATGCAGGTAGTGCTCATCCTCAAGCATATGAATTAGCACATCCATTGCATGAAGAGTTCATTAAAAGAGGATATGTTGCTATTTAGTTTAGGTGCAGTGCTTGGTATAGTAGGAACTATTATGTTCCTTATATTTGTAGTAGTAAAACTATTTAATTTAAAATAACATGATTGGAAGTAAGAAAACAAAGGAAGAGCCTAAGTTATCATTTGCTGACAGGCTAGGTAAGGTAAAATCAATGTTTGTTTCTGCATACAATGAGGCAGATTCTCTATCAAAAGAGATGCTGGCAGACATTGAAAAGGACAAGGAGACTATCAAGACTATTGAGATTAGGATAGCTAATACCAGTGAACTTATGAAGAACACAGAGGCTTACATGAATAAGCTAAAAGAGTTTATCTAATGGAAGTATTCAATTTCAAACAGCACCTTGAGGATTTCATTCAAACTGATTTGAATAATCATACGCAAGGTGAAGGAGTACATAATGACATTGTAAGTTGTACACAAAGCAATTTCCCTAGAGCTTATGTTCTAGGGGATTGTTTTGGTATTATGCTTCATCCAAGAGGTGTAAATGACTTACATGTGTGCTTCACCATATTAGTTGAAGATGATGACTTCTGGCACTTCAATGAAAATGAAGGTGGTAGCTCATTCTGGTTATCTGATTTAAGGGCACAGGTATTCAGGGCTGAAGAATGGTGTAAACAATATGCTTTACCTGATAATGCAAGAATGGAATCAGACAAAGCTGGTATACAGTATGGTTATAAATTCAAACCAATAGAATAACATTATGAGAGAAATTAAACAATTAAAAGTAGGTGATGTATTAAGTGAATCATCACATTATGTAGTGCAAAATATTGCAGGTAGTGTTGTATATGTGAAGCACTATGAGAGTGGTGACACTGTAAGACTTGGCAATGAATACATAGAGGGATATGTTGAAAGTGCTGATGAAGTAGTTGAGGAAGTAAAGGTAACCAAAGAAGATAAAAGAGATGGTACTAAAGGTATCAGGTCTATCTTTGAAGGAATCCACACTTCACAGGTATTCACAGTATGCTTCAAGAAGCAGGATAAGCCTAAGACTAAGAAGGCTTTACAGGCAGAGATTGACTATTTGGTGAATCAGTTCTGTACTGACATTGACAAGGTTAAATCCAGCAAGAAAGGAGTAGCTGAAAGGGCTAAAACTCTGATTACAGAGTTCATCAAAGAACCTATTCTCCCTTATGAACAAGGTGAAGATAGAGTACTAAGAGGTTTCAAGATTCAGTTTGAATCAAGAGATGGAAGATATAACTGTATTGATATGGATATTGAGGGTGAAGATAACATCAGACCTGTTAATATCAACACTATCAAATGGTTACAGATCGGTGGAACTAAATATATTGTTGAGTAATGGTAACAAAGAAAGATTGCATCGAAGCTATTGAGGGTTATCCCCCTCATGTTGTTGAGCTTATGCTTGATGAACAAGAAAGACAAGGTAACCCAAGAAATGTGGCAGTATTTCAAAAGAAAGCTGATGCTGGATACTTTGAAGGTGGTTTTACTTGGGGTAAGTCTGTAAAAGGACCCATGTTTTGGAGTAGTATTCATAATGGTCATAAGTTTGAGATTGCTATCCCTGAATCAAAAGTTGAGGCATCCAAAGAGGTAGCAAAGAAAATTATTGAGAAACCAGTAGAGAAACCTGAACAATCTGAAGAGATTGAAGTAGGTACAAAAGTATTGGTTAAGTTTCTTGATGGAAGAGTTGAAGGCAGAACCAAAGAAAGAAAGAAAACAGTCATCTCTGTTCTTAATACAGAGAAAGGACCTGTTTATGTCTGTGTTTCAGATGCTTTGCTTCAAAAACTCCTGTCTGTTACAACCACTACAAGTGGTATCAGCAGTCATACTATTGATGAACTCAAGATAGACAAAGTTGAACCTGAAAAGGTTAAGCTGACACTGAAAGACATTTCAGAAGGTAAAGGTGTGGGAATTCCACCTGAACTGATTGAGATTGTTAATTAATCTATAAAAGTAAGGGCATGGTGTAATATCATGCCCTTTACTTATTAACCCTTAAGTATATTGATATGCCAAATAGAACTTTTATCCTTAATAACTTGCATATTAACAAAGTAACCCTTATATTTGCACATAATTTTAATTAAAGAAATAATATGGCTATAAGATGTATTCCCACTACCAAAGAGGTAGAAGAACTAGCTAGAAAACTTCAAGGTGAAACTGTTGCTTCTGTCAAGGCTTTAATTGCACTATGGCAGGAGAAGAACAACAAGGATATAGATACTTTTCCCACATCTAAAGAACTGAATGATTTCAGGGCTAAGCAGAGACAAGCAACCACTGGTGTAAACAGTTATTCTGGTAAGATAACACCAGATGAAAATACTGTGTTTGTGTTTGGTAGTAATCCTGAAGGCAGACATGGTGCTGGTGCTGCAAGAGTAGCAAGAGAACAATTTGGTGCTATTTATGGTCAAGGAGAAGGACTTCAAGGAAATGCTTATGCTTTACCTACTAAGGACCTTAGAGTTAAGGAGAATAATGGGTTTAGAAGTATTTCCCCTGAACAGATTATTGAAAACATCAGAAAGATGTATCAGGTGGCTACAGAGAATCCTGATAAACAATTTAAGGTTGCCTATACTAATGACCTTAATGAGAAGACTCTTAATGGATATACTGGTGAGGAAATGATTAATATGTTCATTGAAGCTGGTGATATTCCTTCTAATGTGTACTTTAGTGAGAAATGGGTTAATAGTGGAAAGTTTGCAAAACCACAAGCAGAGTCCTCATTCAGAGAAGATTTAGCTAAGGTTAGTCAGACTTTTACCCCTATTGAAAGGAAGAACAGAGTTAACTTAATCACTAGATTGTTCAGCAATAAGGTAACATCTGCTTTGGAAATAATGAAGAGTAACCTCAATAAAAGAATTGAGGCAGCTACTAGTTATGAACAACAGAGGGAGCTTATTGATGATATGACAAAGCTCACCAGACCTCAAGTGATAAGAAGATTAGGACCTTCTAATATCTTCAAGAAAGTAAGACAGACATTCAGTGTATATACAGAAGCTACTCAAGAGGAAAGAGTTGAATTAGAACTTGCTAATATTAATGCTGACCCAAAAGCTGCAAGACTTAGTGATGAACAGAAGCTTAAGGCTGCTCAAATGAAGGCAGACAGACAGTATAAGTCATTCATGAAGATACTTGATAACTTTCAGGCATTAGCAGAAGAAGCAAGTGCTAACTTTAGTCTTACAGAAGGAGTAGTTATGGATATAAGGAATGACTATGAACTTGATGAAGATACTAATACTGATGCAGTTGATGAAGAGGGTAATTCTATTGATGACAATGCAGAGAACAAGGAAGAGAACTATAAGGATGGATGGATGACTAATGTAAGAGAAGTTGCTTCATACAGTAGTCTTAGTAATAGAGTAAGAAACATCATAAGACAGATACCAAGACTTAACAGAAGAGGTACTTATGACTATGATGATTTAGGCTATGAACAGTATCTTGAACCTTCTTATGTTCATTCAGAATTGATACAAGGTCTTAGGGATATGGTAGATGCCAGAGACATGATACCTATGCTTAATAATCTTGCATCAAGGAAACCTTGGGCTAAACAGATATTGCAGAAAGTTGAGTCTGACAATCAAGTATTCACTGCCTTCTACAGAGCATATAGAAAGGATTATTTAAGCTATTGGATTCAGAAAAGAAAAGCAATAGGTGATGGTTCATTCAAGACTGAAACTATGTCTATCAATAAGGCAGAAGGTACAGCTCATTACTTTGATGAATGGAGAGACAACTATGAATTTGGTAACATATTGGATAGTGACAGCTTATATGATAAGAATGGTGACATTCATCTATCTAAAGCTAAAACTGGTCTTGAACTTGTTAACAATATCCTTAGCCAGTTCTCAAGAGTTGATAGAGAAGATGAGATTAGATTGTCTAATGACACTAAGGTCAACGATGACCTTATGAAAGCACTTAATATGTTGGGTATTTCCATTGGAAAACAGACATTGCAAGAATCTCTGAATTATGCAATAGATAATACTTCCTATCCAGTAGCAATCAGACAAGTACTTGAGGCATTAAGAACCATATATTATGACCTTAATAAAGGTAATGATAAGATAACTGATGGACAACCAGCAGACTTGGTAAACATCTATGGTAGCCAGTTCAACAGTATTACAGAAGTATTTAACTTTGTTGATGAAGACACTGTTGAAAGTAGTGTGAGACAAGGTGATAAAACCAGATATGCTCATGTGAATCCTTCATACCTGACTACTTTGCTTAAGAAGCTAAGAAGAGAAGGTTTTGAGGAATTTATTGATGCAGAATATGGTGCTGTAGATTGGTTCAACAAGAATGGAGTATGGAGAAATCAATGGATTGAAGATATAAGGAATGACCAAAGAGTAAGGGACAAACTTGACCATATGGTTCTTCTTGAGTTCAACAGAAAGGAATATAGCAGATGGAGTGCACTTGATGCTACATTAGCTCTATTCAATCAATATTTTGCTGAACCCAGTAAGGAAGATACAGGCTTTGCTTGGTATCAAGTACCTATGTTATCAGATAGTCAGAGTGCAGAGTTCATTAGACAGAAAAGATATATTGCTGACTATGAGAATGTTATAAGTGATAAGATGATTACACTTGTTAAACAGGAACTAGACAGAATAGCTTTAGTCAAGAAAAGGGCTGAATCTGGTGTTGATGAGATAGGAAACTTTGATATTACCAAGAAGTCAAAAGGTGGTGCTGAATTTAAGTTCTTCCCTGAACTCAATACAATGAAGTTTGATGGTTTAAGCTTTGAAGAAGCATTAGCCAATATCAAGAACAATGCCACATTGGAAGAAGTAAATCAGTTCATTAAGGATACTGTGACAAGTATCATGAATGACAGATTTAATCTTGCAGTTGAGAATTGGAGAAAGATTGGTGTATTTGACAGAGTTAGTGATGCTAAAGATGCCAAGTTTGTAAACTTCAACAGGTATAGTGAGGATGGTGTAATATCAGACTTAAAGGAATGGTACTGGAATAGTACTTATGCCCAAAGTCAGATGATACAGATGCTTACTACTGACTTAGCTTATTATAAAGACCTTGAGGACTTTCAGAAGAGAAACAAGCAAGTTCATGCTCCATCAGAGAGACTGAATACACTTGCCACTTGGAATGGAAATCCTGTACTGGCTAGGGATGCTAATGGTGAACCTAGAAAGGAAAGGACTATATACTTGAAGGATGATGAACATAAATCCTTATCTTTTGAAGACATAAAAGAAGTAGTTGATGCAAAGGTAGCTAAAGGAGAGCTTACTAATTATGACAGAGCTGTCATCTTAGGTAAGTATGAAAAGGTAAATGTTGCTGATGCTCAAGCATATAGAAGTCTTGACAGCTTTAGGGCTACTCAAATCATGGCTGATATGTGGTCACAAGAAGAAGAGGATGCATACAATAACTTCAAGGATAATAAGTGGTCAGCAAGAGATTTCACTGTACTGTGGAATACCAGAAAGCCTTACTTATATACTCAAAGTAACCAAAGTAATCAGGTTGATGAAGGTCAGATAAGGGTTCCTACACAAAATAAGAACTCGGAGATGATTCTTTTGACACAGGCTATCTTTGGTGAAATACTTGCTTCTCCCAAAATGAAAGCTATGTCAGACTTCATGAAGAAGTATGAGATAGATGTCATACAGTTTGAGAGCACAGTCAAGGATGGTAAACAAGGTGTAATTGACATAAATGGTGTTGAAAGCTATGAAGAAGTTATAGGAGTACTTGAACAAAGTACTGGTGTAGCATCAGGTATGGCTAATCCTAATTATGTACATGAGTTTGACTATAATGACTATGGTATTCAGACTGCAACTCCTGAACATGGTATTGACAAAGAACAGTTAGTAGGTACTCAAATTAGAAGGTTAATAGGTGCTGATATTGCAGATGATGCAATACTTACTTATGGTAAGAAGTCAATGACTAAAGCCCAATGGTTTGATTATTTCAATGCAGTTAATGTTGCCAATATCAGAGAGAAGTTTGAAGAAGTACAGAAGATATTTGGTAGTCCAAAAGAAGTTGAGAAGATTCTTCAAAGTGAAGTAAGAAACAATCCAAGGTATGGTACAGACCTACTTGAAGCATTATCCCTTAATGAACAAGGAGAGTTTACAATACCACTTGATGACCCTTCACAGGCTTTGAGAATACAATCATTGTTGAACAGTGTCATTAAGAGCAGGATTACTAAGCAGAAAATCAAAGGTGGTGCTCTTATTCAGGCAAGTGCTTATGGTTTAGCAAGAAAACCACAGATGGTATTTGAGGGTGAAGGAGAAAACAAGAGATTGAAATACATGGAATGTTATCTACCTTGTCCATCAGAGAAGCTGTATGACTTGCTGCTAGACCCAAATACACATGAGCTTGATATCAACAAGAAGGATGAGAGTGGTAAATTCATTGTACCAGAGAAGTTAAGAGAAGTAATAGGTTACAGGGTTCCAACAGAGGATAAGTATTCAATGGCTCCATTAAGAGTAATTGGATTCTTACCAAGACAAGTTGGTTCAGTAATTATTCTACCAGAGGATATTACAACTATTGCAGGTTCTGACTTTGATGTGGATAAGATGTATGTTATGTTCCATGATTTCTATCTTGAGGACTTTGACAGAGCAAGAGCCAGAAAGGACTTTGAAAAGGCTAATGCTGGTACTGGTGACTTGATTAACCAAATGCTTGGTCTTGAAGAAGATATTGAGGAGAATGATGTATATAAGGAATGGTTCAAAGAGAATCAGGAGATGTATAGACATGACACACCTAAGGTTGTACCTTATAAGTACAATTATAATAAGGTAAGTGGTGACTCCAAGATGGACATCTATAACAATGCAAAGGCTAACAACAAGCCACAGAGAGACAGTCAGATGATAGACCTTATGTGGTCAGTACTTACTAACAGTGATACTACTGGTAAGTTCCTTAACCCAGGTGGATTTGATGAACAAAAGAGAACAGCAAGACTTGCTACTATCTTACAAAATAACACATTAGACCAGCTTAAAAGCAAGTATGGTGGAGTAGATAAACTACTTAACTATAGCCTTGATGAACTGGATAATATTGTTAAAGAAAGTAAGCAGGTATTGAATCCTCTTACACCAGATACATGGGTTAATCTACATCAAAGGAATATGTCTGGAGCATCATTGATTGGTATTGCTGCTAACCATAATGCTTCACATGCTCTAATGCAGAGTACCCAATTGGGTATAGCACCAGAGTATGTACTGACAATCAATGGACACCAGTATAACTCATTCCATGACATAAAGAATGCAGAGGGTAAGTTTATTACCAGAAATGTATCAGGTTTCCTTGCTGCATTTGTGGATAATGCTAAAGACCCTATTGCAGGTGATATGAACTTTAACATGGTAACAGCTGACTTAGCATTTACTCTGTTAAGAATGGGTCATTCTCCTATGACAACAGGCTTGATTATCAGTCAACCTATTGTAAGGGAAATAACTGAAATGATTGAGAATACCAGAAGAGGAATGACTGATGTTATCAATGAGGTACTTGAGAAGTATAAGAAGTTAGCTGGTGGAGAGGACATCAATACCAGAGACAAGATTAACTCTCATAACTTTACTGATAGTGAACTTGCAAGTAATATTGCAGCAGCCAATAATCCTTCAGGTAATTCATCAAACATTGAAGAAGCCTCGTTCTTTGGTAATCAGCTTATGGTTGGATATATGTTCAGCAAGTTAAGCAAGTTATCAACTGCACTTGGAGACTTGACACAAGCAACAAGAGCAGATACACAGAATGGTGCAGCAGGTCCATCTATTGCAGCTAATGTTGTTAAGATTGAAAGAGTGGATGATTTACTTGAGAAGTCACAGCAAGAAGGTTATCCTTTAACTGGCATAGACTTCATTGGATTTGGAATGGATGAAAATACAATCATTAATAGTCCTACTCCTATTCTTCAAGCAATGTTCACTTATGGTATTGAAGGAACAGAGGATATGTTTAAGCCCTATGTACCTTACTATAATGACAATTACAACAAGGCAATTGCAATGCTTAAGGATGTAACTAAGTTTGGCAGACTTGATGAAAAGACCAGAAATAGTATCTACAATGACATCTTGACTTATTATATGAGTCAGTACAGTCAATTTGGTGCAGATGATACAAGAACAGCTCAAGAGAAAAGAGATTACTTTATCAATCAATTCCCACAGGAATTTGCTAAGTTTAAAGAAGCTCATCCTGAACTAAGTAAGTTATCATTCATCAATAGACTTAAGGTTATTGGTAGAACTAAATATAAACCTGTTCCCTCTATAGTGTTCACAAATGTAGGTAAGATAACTCCTATGCAAAAGGAACAATATATCAGAGACTGGACTACATTGTTATATATGAATGAGGAAACCTCTCAAATGGCTAAAGACTTGTTCACATATAATTATTTCAAAGGTTTTGGATTTAGTCCTTCAGGTTTTGGACATCTGACAAGTACACAGGTTAAGTTAAACAGTAGAGACTATATCAGAAGTCTTAGAGAAGTAATGACCAATCCAATTGATGTCAATAACTTCTGGAGACAATATGTAAGGAATCACATGGATAATAGAAGTCTTGTACCAGATGTAAGTAAGAGTTCAATTGAGGTTGGTGTTGATACAGAAGGATTTAATATCAAACTTGATAAGTACTCTTCATTTGATGACAAGCAGTTGGCTAAGCCATTTGACCCAAGTACTGACAAGGAGTTCACATATCATGAATATGTTTACTTCAATGTTAAGGGTAGGGACATGTATTTCCAACTGATTAATGTTGATGCTGGTACAGCAGAGTACAGCAGGATTAAGCCTTTAGGTTTAAAGAACCAGTATGTTGAATATCAATATGGAATGGATGCTAGTGCTATGGAAAGTGTTGTTTCAAGTGCTGAACCAAGTACTTCATTCAATGATATATATGATGATTATATCCCAGTGGAAGATACAAGAGATGTTAGAGATGTTCCACATCCTACAAGTGATGTAGCCAGAGTACTTGGATATGAAGTATCAGAAGATATGATAAATGAACTTGCTAATTTAACACCTAATGACTTTGACCCTGCAAGTGGTGAAAGTTTCTGTTTATAATAATATTATGGCAAAAAAATGTAAATTAAGACCAGAGGTAGTTGAGGGGAGAATATCCCCTCTCTACTCTCAATTAGAGAATTTCTTTGGCAACAGGAAAGATGCTATGTTCTGGTATACCAGAGCTAAAAGTGTGGACTTTCAAAAGAAGTTCCCTAGTGTAAGGCAGGATAAATATGGTGAGCCATTATTTGATGACTTGCTTAACAAGATTGGTCTGTCTAAACTAAAGGATGAGAGTGCTACACTTTCAATGCTTAATGATGAGATAGGACATACACAGAATGGTAAGGTGGTATTACAACCTAAAGACTATGGTCATGTATCTGCATTGCAGGAACAAGCTGTAAGGTTTAATAATAACAGTCCATTTAGAGACAAGTACTTTGCTACAGTAGAGGAAGCCTATGAAGGCAAGAACAGTGGTGCTACTATTATTGTTAAACCTAATAGGGAAAAGAGAAATAGTGAGCCACAAAGACTTGCTGTTAATTATAGTCTGAACAAGAAGCTTGAGGGCTTACTTAATTCATGGGGTATTGGTATTGGTGCACTCACTAGTCTTGAAGAAAGATTAGGTGTTAATGGTGTTATGGACTTAAGTGTAGCAATGGATACTGCTACTGGTTTAAGGCAAGTAATCAGACTAGCTAAAGGTGAACAAGGACAAGCAGCATTACCTGAAGAGTTTGCTCACTTTGCAATTGATGCTATGGGAGAGAATCCCATAAAGACAAGAGTAATCAACTCATTAACCAATGAAGAAGCACTAAGAAGAGTACTTGGTACTGACTATGATAATTATTCATCTAAGTATAATGGAGACTTGAGTATGTTAGCTGAAGAAGCTCTTGGTAAAATGGTAGCCAAAGCTCTTATTAACAATGATATTTACTCTCCAAGTCCTAGTTTGTTCCAGAGGTTCCTAACCTCTCTAAAAAATTTCTTCTCAAAATTCAATGGTTCTGATATTGATGCTATTGTACAACAGGCACAGAATGAAGCCAATCAGATAGCACAGGACATCACTACAGGTAAGTTCAACCTAAGGGTTAACAGTCCTCAATATAACAGACAGTTCTACAGTCTTACTTCTAAGGTTGACAGAGATGTCAATCTACTTAACAGAATCATAGAACAAGAGCTGAAGAGGTTGAAGATATATGGTAAGAAGGAGGATTTCAATGCAGCTCAACAGGCTTATATTGAAGAGTTGAATCAATCTATTGCAGAGAATCAAGCACTAGAAGGTATATATAAGTATATACAAACCAGTCTTGATGTGCTTGAGAAACTACAAGGTAGATTAAGTACAGTAGTAGATATGGATGCACCTCTTAATGAGAAGATGTCTGCATTAAGGAACATCAGAAACTATATGTCTTCTTATGGTAGTATCATACTTGAAATCAGAAAGGATATGAATGCTGCATCAGCAGAAGGTGATAATAGATTCAAGGACAAATTGAGGAATCTTCTTGACCAGAATACTGTTATTATACAGGACTTAAGTGCTGACTTCTATGATGTAAGTAAGACATTGTTTACTGATTTCATTAAACCATTTGTTGGTGAAGGATTAAGTATTACTATTGCTAGAGATAAGTACAAAAAGACTTATACAGCAGAAGAACTTGTTACCTCAATGGATAGGGATATTACTTTCTTTGACAGGTGGCTTGACAGTATGGCTGACAGTTCAGACCCTATGCTACAAATTTATGACCAAGTGGTCAAGAAGCAAAAGTTTGAAGCTAGACAGGATACTATCAATATGCAAAAAGATATTGAGTATGCTGCTATGAAACTTGAGAAAGCTGGTATCAAGAACACTGACTGGATGTATGAAAGAGATGCCAATGGTGTACCAACAGGCTACTTTGTACAACCTGTAGACTGGGCAACATATAGGGCTGAAAAGAGAAAGTTCAATGACTATCTTAAGAACAAGTATGGAGAGAATCCTGAAGGTGAGGACTTACTTGAAAGGTCAAGGGAAATAGCTATATGGTATGCAGAAAACAGTAGCAGGGATGAACACAACAATATTGTCCCTAGCATGGCTAAATACAAGAGTAAGGCATTTGCAAGCCTTAATTCTGCACAAAAGGAGTATTACCAGTTCATTATGAACCTCAAGGCTAAGTTAGATAATATCCTGCCACAAGAATATACCAAAGTAAATAGGGCACCACAGATTAGAAGAGACTTCTTACAAAGGATGCTAGGAAGTGGTAACAAAGCCAAATACTTCTGGGAAACTATGAAGGATACCTTAGTGAGAAGAGAAGATGATGTTGATGTACAATATAAGGATGATAAGTCTGTACTAATGGACTTTGAGGGTAATCCAGTTAATAAGTTACCTATATATTATACAAGACAACTTGAGGATATGAGAGACTTGTCTCTTGATTCTACATCATCTATGATAGCTTATGCTTCTATGGTCAATGATTTCAATAGAATGAATGAAGTACTTGATACACTTGAAGTAGGCAGACTTGTACTTGCTGAAAGAAAAGTAGCAGACCTTGAAGGTGATAGAAGAAGAGTTGAAGGATTCAAAGTATTAGGGGCTGAAGTAAAGAACCTATTAACTAAGAAAGGCAGTAACTCTTTCTTCATGGATAAGCTTAATTCATTCATGGATATGCAAGTATATGGCAGATACATGAAGGATAGTGGTACTATTGGTGAAAGTAAGATTGATACCAATAAGGCAGTAGCTTTACTTATGAAGATGACAAGTTACAGTACTACAGCTCTTAGCTTACTTACAGGTACAGCCAACATGTTGCAGAACTTTGCAACAAGTAACATTGAAGCTGCATCAGGTAGGTTCTTCAATCACTTGGAATTAGCCTATGCTGATAAGGAATATGGCACACATTTACCAGCATATCTTGCAGAGATTGGTAATAGAATCAAGACAAGTAAGATTGCATTATTTGATGAATTGTTTAATGTTCAACAAGACTACAAGCAAAGTGTCAGAAATGTGAATTGGAACAAAAAGACTTGGGCAACAAGATTAATAGGAGAAAATGCCATATTCTTCACTACTCAAGCTGGTGACCATTGGACACAAAACAGGATTGCTATTGCTCTTGCTGACAGGTTCAAATTGAAAGATGCAAATGGTAAGGACATTAGCCTTTGGAATGCACTTGAAGTAGTTCCTATTGATGGGAAAAACAAGAATATGGGTGCTAAATTACAGCTCAAGAAAGGTGTAACAAAGGCTGATGGAAGTCAGTTTACTCAAGATGATATACTTGCTTTCTCAAACAGGGTAAGAGGTATTGAGAATAATCTATATGGTATTTATAACAGTGAAGACAGAATAGCTGCAAAACAACTTGCAGTTGGTAGAATGGCTATGATGTATAGGGACTGGATGAGACCATTATGGTTAAATAGATTTGGTAGAGGTAAATATAACTTTGACTTACAGGACTATACAGAGGGTTATTACCAAACTGGTTATAGGTTCTTGAAGCAAATGTATAAGGACATCAAGCAATCAGAGTTTGATATTATCAGTCAATGGAAGGAGCTTACTCCTCTTGAGAAAGGTAATATCAGAAAGGGATTAATGGAGATAGGAACCTATATTGGTCTTACATTGTTACTTGGTCTGCTTGAAGAAGCAGGTGGTGATGATGAAGATAAACCTTGGGTACTTAGAATGGCTGCATATTCAGCCTTAAGGCTAAAGAGTGATATTGGTGTCATGCTTCCAAGTCCTACAATGCTTGATGAATCTCTTAAGCTACTTGATGACCCAACTGTTATTATTCCTACATTGAAGAAATTAAGGAATGTAATCAAGTTGTTTTATCCTGAAAGCTATGATGAAGTTATTGAGACTGGTCCATATAAGGGATATACCAAAGCTGAAAAATACATATTTGATTTACTTCCATTCAGGAAACAAATACTTAATGCACTTGACCCTGACCAACCAGCAAGTTGGTTTAAGATGGATGCTAGATAAAAAGAAAAGGGAGATAGTTAATTCTATCTCCCTTTATTTTTTCTTGCTTAGAAACAACCAAGTTGTTCAAGACCTTTATCCCTTTCTTCAATAGAAGCATCATCCCATGAATCCCTACTCCAACCTGCTAATTCAAGCAGTTCTTGAATCTCAATATCCAAGTCATCAAACTTCCCATAACTGTTTTTGAATATTAAATCATAAGGTTCAGGTTTAACTGTATTCTCTTGTGGAGATTCAGCTACTTTGGGGATACCCCCTTCTGTATATTCAGGATTATTCTGATTAACATCTTGCAAATCCTTCATTGCTTCTAGTAACTTATTCTTCTTTTGGACCACAATAGGTTTGCCACTAAGTTCTGTTACATCTTGAGATTCTGTTACAACTCTTGCAGGATTCTTGCTTATGGCATCCTTAATCATGTTGTATGCTTTCTCTTCTGACATAGTATCCTCTCCCTGTAAACCCGGCACAACTTGAATCATCTTACCATTATTAAACACTGCATAGTGCTTATATAATGTAGTTTCTCCTTGATTAAGTCCTCTAGTTACAACAGGTTCTCTGTAATAATATACAGGTAATCCTTGTACTTCAATCATAGGTCTGATGTTACCCTTAGTAACTTGTCCATTAAGTATCACATAACCTTCAACTGCATCAGGTAATCCATTCTTAGGAGCTGGAGCCTGTTTAACTTCTGGTTGTAATAATTCATTGGACTTATCCACTACAGGTGGGGTTTCAGGTATCTTAATCCCTTGTGCAGCCTTAACTGGTACAAGTGGATTATAAGTCAACTTGATTCCCTTTTCTGCTGTAACTCCTTGTAATTCATTCTTTGTATAATTAAGTACAAAAGGAACAAGTGCAAGAGAACTAACAGTTCCATCATAGCTACTATCAAACAAGTTCTTATATGCACTAAGTTGTAGTGTATATTGGTCTCTTGTACTTCTAGTTTGTCTACTACCAACAGAGCTAAAATAATCTATAACAGCACCTGATTTATCCTTATAAGGATGGAAACTATACCTACTGGTCTTGAAGTCATATATATTAAATTCACCTGTCAGTTCATTAACACTAAGAGCATCAAGTTCACCTGCAACTCTGGTACCATCTTCATACTTATGGAATACAACTATCCTGTTAGTAAGTAGTTTCTCACCTGCATTTTCAAGATTAACTCTCATTTGTTTAAGAGCTTTCATCAATGCATTAAATGCTGGCTGGCTCATGTTTGAAGGTTTCTCAATCTTCTCATTAGAACCAAAGAATCTTCTTGCAATATCATCTACAAGGTTACCCATTGAAGCTGCATTGTTTGCACTAAATTCTCCTGTCCAGTTACTACCTATAACATTATGAACTCTAGTATATTCATGATACTGTCCATCTTCTTCCATTACCATATAAGAACCTGAAGAAGTATCAGCTGTACCGTCTTCATTTCTCTTAACCTTTTGCTGGTCTTCCTGCAACTTCTGAAGAGTTGAGTTAATAATAGCCACCTTACTCTTTCTGCCCTCAATAGCTCTCTTGACATCATCAGCTTCACTTGTGGATAAATAAGATTGAGTAGACCTGTTAAGCACTCTGCCGTCAGGTAATACTATTCTGTTTCTATCCATAGTAGCTCCATTAGTCTTAGTTCCATATAATGATTCAGCATAAGCCAAGTCTCTAATAAGACCAGCATTAGAAGGAGTAACTAAATTCTCATTAATATCATAAATGTTACCATTCTCTACATAGCATCTACTTCCACCTACAGTTACACTGACTCCCTCTTTACCACTTGCAGGATTAAAGCTTCTACCCTTTGGGTTAACTGCTTTCTGTTCTGTTCCTGCATCATCATAGTAGTTAGTAGTAAACCAACTACCAGTCATTTGAGTATCAGTCAAGTGTGTATAAAGTAAGTCATCATTCAGTATATCTTGGTTATAAGTACCTGTGTTAACTTTACCTGCTGATATATTGAATGGTGGGTTATACTCATACAGAGCATTAAGTATACCATCATATATTTCTTCAGGAGTTGAATGTACAGCTTCATCATACTGCATACCTTGAACAGGGTCAAGAGTCATTACACCACTTCCACCCCTTTCAACAAGTATGTTCTTCCTTACATATTCTCCATCTTTAAGCCATCTAACAGTGAGTACTTTGTTATTACCCATGTTATCAAGACTTATATGGAAAGTATTATCAAGATGAAGTACTTTGCCTAACTCATTAAGTGCAGTCAATGCTTGGTCAGGGTTGCTTATCTTAGACAATTTATCTATTGCAGCATGAATCTTTTGTGCAGATTTATTGCCTGATGTACTTAATTGTCCAAGATTAAATTCTTCAGCATTGAAATGCTTGACTCTTACTAGCTTAGGAGAGTATGTACCTCTACTGTTCTTGAGTAACAAGTATACCTTACCATCAGAGTGAACTTCATCATATACTGGTTCAGCATTAATATCACCATTAGTCTGTAGGTTCATGTTCTTCATTACACCAAGTCTGGCATCACCTTTGACTACATCTTTAACAGATTGTGTCTGGTTTCTATCATACTTGAATCTGCCTAACATTACCTTATTGACAGTAAGTGTAGCCTGTTCACCTTTACCTACTCTGGTAATCAAGTTAGCAAGTCCCACATAGTTCTTACTCTTAGCAGTAGCAAGTGAAGGCAAAGTACCAACTACTTGGTCACCTTTATACATGACTATCTCATCATAATCACCTACTCTTTCTGCCTTAAGTGTGAGAACATCTCCTTCATGGACATTACCATTATTGACATAGTCAAAGGCACCTTTAGACTGTAAGAAGTTATATAGACCTTGATAATTAGGGTTGCTTACAATCAGTGGCTCAAATACACCTTGTGCAAGCTTTTGGGTATTATACTCACTAAGTGCAGGTCTATAGTATCTATTCTCTGTTGTAGCAGGAAGAGATTCTGTATCCTTGTCAAGGTAATTTAACTCCTGTTCATTGGTGACAGAAGCAGAAGGTATTTGAGGTATCCTACTTGCAATAGTACCTATTAGTTTCTGTACTCTGTTGTAGTTGTCCTCACTTGCCATTTCAGGTAAACCGCTTATATCATCTATAAGACTGTTCAACTCTGATGATGCCTTTCTTATATCCTCTTCACTTTTGGTTGAAGCAGCCTTAGCCACCAAAGTCTCAAGTGTTCTAATCCTTGGAGCCAGACTGAAATCATCAAGATATTCTTTGTCAACAGTATTATTAACCTCACCTATAAGGTCTGTATAAGGATTCTTTGCTTCTGTAGGTACTGTTGCAGTAGCATCACTACCAGTAGTTTCACTTCCAGTATCTCTACCTTGTGGAGTAGGAAGTGGGTCAGGAATATCATCCTTTTCCTGTGCATTAGTTGCAGCTTCTGCTATCATGTTCTGAAACAGATTGGCAGCTTCTTCGCTTAATTCACCTTCTGGTTCTGTAATAAGTTCAGGACTGGTTAAATCAGCAAGTGACTTTTCTTCCTTAAACCTCTTGTCAAGTAATGCATTAAGAGCTTCTTTATCTGTATCTGACAGTTCAGATTCATTGATAAGTTTACCCATTTCAGCACCAAATGACATTGCTTTCTTGAAGTCCTTAGCTAGTGGATTAGTGTTCTCACTCAATAGTTCATCACCCACATTGTTTTCACCTACTATATCTGCTATATCACTGAATGATTGAGCATTAGTAAGTTGCCCTTTTACTTGTGCAAGTTGTTCTTCTTGTGCCCTATTAGCTATCTGTTCATCAGCTGCTACTGTTGCTTCCTGCATCTTTTCAGGATGTGTCAGCAAGTCAGTAAATCTGTTACTGAACTCTACAGCTTTCTCTGCTAACTTCTTAAGGTCTTTAACAGATTGTTCAATATCAACCTTGTCAATATTGTAACTGTCATTCAGAATCTTCCTGACAGCACTTTGCATTGCTACAAAACTTTCATTCTTAGGGTCTGCAAGTACTGCAAGCAGCTCTTGATTATTAAGGTCAAGTATGGTTCTATCCATAGTTTTACCTTCCTTTTCAAGGGTTGCAAAGTTCATCTTCAATGCTTCTCTTACATCATCAGCAACATCATTGAATCTCTCAATATAGTCACCATGCTTCATGTTAAGCCAAGTAAGCTCTGACACTTGTTCACTTGTAAGGTCAGGACTTCCTACTCTTATGATTTTGTCCTTAGTAGTTCTGTAATCCTTGATTTTTCTTAGAATATCATCTCTGTCTTCTGTAAGACTTTGAATCATTTCTTCTCTATCCATAGCATTACCATTGGTAGAGAAAGGACCATTACCATTCTCATCAGTAGTATTCTTAATGATATTATCGAGGTTCTCATCAGAAGTATCATATGCCTGATTAATCATTTCAGTAAGGTCATTCAGTTTACCTGCATTGTCAAACATGACAATATCAGATATAAACTGTGATGATTCTGCATCCTTGAATCCTGCAACATCTCCTTCAGCAGCAGCAGCATCCATTTGATTCTGATAATAGTTGTGTCTTACTAATCCTTGATAATAGTTCTGAAAATTAGGGTCTTCAATTCTACTATTCAAGTAGTTAATCATCTCATTATCTCTGGCTTTACCCTCTTGATAATCTCTAAATTCACCAACTATACCACCTTCAATAGTTACAGGACTTCTCCATTTACCTTCACTTGATTTAGCACTTCTGAACATAGGCATACCCATAGCACCAGTCATAGCACCAATAGTAAATTCTTCCCATGAAGCTGGGTCACCTACTGTATCACTAATACCCTTAGCTGATGCCTGTAACCAATTAAGTGATTGCTGTGCAGCTTCTGGGTCCCACTTGGACATATAGAAGTTCTCTACCTCTGAACCATACTTAAGTCCGGGGATAGTAGCAGCAATCTTCTGTTCCATTTCTTCAGCACCTTCTGATAAGAAACCAGCAGCAGCCTTGACAGGCATTCTAGTTGAAGCATATTTACCATTCTTCATGGCTATCTTTGTATCTCTGATTGCTGTATTAGCACCCTTAGAATACAATTTACCCCACATAAACCAGTTTGATGCTGTAAGAATAGGTATATTAAGAGCCAAGTCTACATTACCCACTTTGGCTTTATCCTCATTTAACTTGGCAAGGGACTGGTCATAAGTCTGTTTTGCATCTTGCATAAGTGCATTATACATTTCAGTACCCTTATAGTTCTGGTCTATAGCTTGAAGTCTTTGTTGATAAGCATCATCTACCTTTGCTTTCTCAAAGTCATACCATTCATTAGCATTGTTATATGCTTCTATCTTACCTTCATTGATTGCAGATACAGCAGAACCAACTATAGACCTAACCATAGCAGGAGCACCTTTAAGTGCACCTGATACAAGATTACCAGTAGCCATAGCACCAGCAGTAAAACCTAAGTTCTTGATGAACTTGTCACCCCACCAGTTAGCTGTCCATATATTCTTGTACCATTCACCATTTTGGTCATTCTGAATTTCTTCATTGGTTCTATAGTTAGGCATCATTTGCTCTGACCAATCATTTACTTGCTTCATTCCTTTAGCAAAGTCATTATCCCAGAACCCTGACCATTCACCTTTGTCTATAGCATTAGCTGCACCTACTACTACACCAAGAGTACCATCAAGAAATGTAGTACCAGCAAGTACTACACCTTTACCAAGACCTGCACCTAATTGTGCATACCAAGGTTGAAGTTCTCCTCTTGTGTTATTAAGGTCATCAAGTTGAGTTGCAGAAGTAATATCTTGGTCATACATGCTATCATTAAGACCTGCTACACCTATTTCCTGCACAGCAGGAGTGCTTATATTCATCTCCTGCTGTCTTGCAGCATAGCCGGGTGTAGGGTCTGCAAATGATACATCATATCCATTCCTTTTTAACTCATCAAGTATACCTTGTCTTCTATTTACTCCCTTTAATGGAGTACCATAGTTAAAATTATCCTGTGCCATATTATTCCATAAACAATTTACTGTCTGTCTTGCCTTGAGTCTTAGCAAGTGTGTTGAACTTACCATCAAGTTCACTCATATAGAAGTCAATCAATAAGCTCATGCTTGCATAATCTTTCTTCTCTTTGGCTTCTTCTATCAACTGTTGAGTGTTCCTTAAGGTTCTGTTCTTATCATCTACTACTTCTGGGTCAAGTACAGCCTTTTTAAGTTTGTCCTTCTTGTCTCTATATACATAGACTAAGTTACCACTTTGAGGGTCAAAGTCTAAGTGACCAGAGTTAGGCTTAATTTCAGCCAGTTCATCAGATTCAAGCTGTTTGCCTTTCTTTCCATCTTTGAACTCATAAGCTGGTATCTTATCCTTAATAGCCATAGTAGCTAAGTTCTGTGTTACCACATCATTTAACAAGCTATTATCAGCTAAATTAGTTGAATAAGTAAAGTCTCTTATGGCTGCTCCTTTGATTTCAGCTTTTGCTTTTTGTATAATAAAGTCAGGGTCAGTTGTACCATACTTATCAGCGATTCTCTTTAACTTCTCTCTATTAGGTTGATACTTCTCTTTAGTACCATAAGAACCCCAAGTAGCACCATAAGCTCTTGCTTCATTTCTTACTTCTCTTTCAGCCTCTTCTTTCAATATATCAGGGTTCTCTTTTACCTGTTGAAGGAAGTTGATTTCATCTTGTAATTGAGTAGTTTCAGCATCCTTTACTGTAGTTCTTGGTACTGGTCTGTATCCTAATCTAGGATTACTATTATCACCTTGAGCAGCAGCTAGTTTAGCCCTTTGTAATGGGTCAAGGTATTCTTGATTCTGTACCTGTTGATACTGTGTATCACCAATAGCACTATATAATCCTCTACCTATAAACTCCTTGGCTCTTTGCTTAGTCATATCATCACCCCATGTATCAATACCTGATGAAGAATATACATCATCTGCTATCTTCTTCAGCTCCTTAGGTGCATTAGGGTCATCCATTGCAGCCATGATAACTTGTTCAGGAGTATACCCCCTATTCATCATGCTCTCAAAGTATTGACCACCAAGAATCTTTCTCCATTCTCTTGGTTTCTCCTGTTGATACTTGGCTAATTCCCTTGCAGCTTGAGCAGCTTGTTGAGTAAGCATATTACCACTATAAGCCTGATAACTTAGGTTAGGATTCTTAATCAAATCATCCAATGAAAGTGTTGAAGCTGCCTGACTCATCATCAGAGTAGGGTCTTTCAACATTGCTTCCCTTTGTTCCTTAGTTAATTCATCTCTTCTCTTATATGCTTGTTCAATGGGAGTAATCTCCTGACTGTATCTTTGTCTCATCTTTGAGAGTGCAGTTCTGCTATCAGGTGTAAGACCACTCTTTGCAAGTGATTCAGCCTGTGAAGCTAAGTCAGTTGAATACTGTTTGTACATAGCATAAGCTTCAGGGTCTGTCTGCTCATTAGCAAGTTTCTCAAATACTCCTGCTCTGGTTGAGAGTTCTCCCATTTCACCTTCAAGAGCCTTATGTTCAGCATCAGCTACCTGTATGGGTTTAATCATTTCATCATAGCTGAATGGCTTGAACTTGCTTCCTATTACTATCATATTACCTGCCATAAGTCAATCTTCCCCCTTTTTTCTTTTTGTTCTTCTTATATTGTACTCTACCTGAACTATCTAAGTCATATAGAAGAGCTGGATTACTTGTTATCATATTCCTTGAGAAGTTCTCTTGTCCAATACCACCTATATTCTCAAATAGATTAGTAAGGTTAGCTGCCCTACCCATTGAGCTTCTCATATTAGCTGTATCATACATTTGAGCTTGTGCTGACTTCTGCCTCAACCTTAGTTCATTCATCTGTTGAGCTTGTTGTGCATTAGCTAAATCAGCTCTCATTTGTGCCTCTGCATTGAACTGGTTAGTACCTCTGTTGAATCCTTCAACTTGTTGTCTTTGTTGTTGGTTATACAGTTCAGCTTGTCTATGTAAATCACCCATCTGATTGCCATAATTAGCATTAGCTGCAATCAAGTTAGCAGCAGCAGTAGCCCTATTACCACCAGAAGTATTGATTAATGCTCTCCTTTGTGCAGCCTGATTAGCATCAAGCTTATTGAGTTCATAGTTTGTATCAAGTGGCTTATAAGTAAGTCTGTTGTTAATCTGTCTTGCACCTACCGGTTTAACTGGAGTTATTGCTCCACCTATCATCTCTGCTGGTGCATAATCAGGTGTATTAGTAAGACCAATTGCATCACTGAATACTCCTAATGCAGAACCAACTGCTGGTGCATATCTCATCCAAGTAGGAGCTAATTCACTATCAGGTACTTGTTCCTCAATAGGTATTACTCCTTTAGGTGCAGTAAGTCTTGTTGGCAATTGACCACTATAGTCAGTATTTATACCAGCCATAGGAACTTCAACATCCCTATAATTTTTCTTCCAGCCACCATCTTCAAACTTATTTCCACTCTTTCTTTCCCTTACTCCCTCTTGTATTCCTGCTAGTCTGTTCATACTTGCTTCAAGTCCTCTTCTACTTATTGGGTCATTAGGTCTTTCAGCACTTTCCTTTTGCAGCTTTTCTGCTGCATTTGCAAAAGTACCTTCCTTTAATCTTAGTCTCTTTCTGTCTTTCTTAGGTACCTTAAGTCTATTGCTGAATACATAATCATTGAATACTACTTCACCTTCTTCAACTAAGTTAGGTACTCCTTGTGGGTCTAGTCCCATTTGTACACCTTCAAATGGATTCTGTTCATGTGTGCCACCATTACCAATCATAGTAATACCATTACTAAAGTCTCCACCTTGTGTATTTAACCAGCCACCAAAACTATGATGCCAACCTCTTGCATTCTGTGCAAATGTAGCTCTCTTTCTTACAGCAGGACTGCTACTTCTTTTACCTCTTGCTATACATGCAGAAGTTACTTTACCACCACAATATTCTGTGAACTTTCCTCTATTTGCTTTCTTTATGTGGATACCCTCACCATCTTTGAATAGTTGTCCACCATAGGCAGCAAAATTTGCTAATAAATCCAAGTCTTGCATTTCATCTGCTCCTTCAAGTGCCAAATTAATCTTCTCATCATTAACTAAATTAACAGCTTGTCTTTGCTTATTTAGTTTTGCTGTCAGGTCTTTAGCCTTACTACTAAACCATCCATCTTTACCAACCTGTGACTTTTGTACATTACCTAAGTCCTGATGCTCCATTTGCTGTTGTATTACAGATTCTATGGAGCTATTATCAAATTGTGTATTAGCAGCTTCTGCTGTCTGTGCCTTAGTCTCATTAACAAATTCCTCATTAATTTGACTACCAAATGCCCTGTTAACCAGACCACCCAGTACATTAACACCTGCTCCAATAAGACCACCTACTCCGGGAATGTTAGATGCAAGACCACCAATAGTTTGCATAGCTCCTCCTACACCAGTAGACATACCACCTGATATTGCATTTGATGCAGCACTTGCTATGCCACCTGCAATACCACTAATACCACTGGCACCACCCATTAGTCCACCTAATTTTGAAGCATCCATAGCCTTATTAGCTCCTGTCAATGCTCCCAATATACCACCACCAGCATAAATATTGCCTTGATGGTCAACCAACCAAGGAAGTACGCCTTGTTCCTTAGGTTTAACAGGAAACCTTTTCTTCTTTATCTTGTTAGCCATAATTAATTCATTTTGTGCAAAGATACATAAAGACTTTGTAATATGCAATAAACCTTATAAAAATAATAAGGGCAGCCAAGTATTTGACTTAGCCACCCTTAATTTCTACTCAAAGAAACTCACACCAATGTCATGAAGTTCCATGCTATCAGTACTCTCTTTATTCATCTGCAATTTAATATAAGCCCATGTGTTTCTTATCCTGTTTCTATTACCATTATCTCTTGGTATATTAGCTCTCCATATCCTGAACTTTCTCTTAAGTGGAGAAGGATAACCAACCCTGTTAACCAGTTCTAAAGTACCATGCTGATACTCATTCCATACATCCAATTGAGTGAATGTTTCATTAGGCATAAGTTCACCATCTCTTTTAACATCAGCCCTGTATTCAACAGTATTGAATATCTTGTCAACAGGTTCATCCTGATTAGCTACTATAGTCACATAGAATGGTTTAAACTCACCATAGAACATATTATAGTCACCACCATTGATTTCCCATACCTTATTCTTATTGACTGCATAGAATTTATCCCTATAGTTTAACATTACAGGAGTCTTTTCATAGCTCATGAATGAGGTAAATTGACCTATAAGCTCTGAATAAGCCAGACAATATTTATCATTGATAAAGTATATATCATCATTAGTCTTGTCATAGAATGTTCTGAAGTTCTTAAAGTCTACAGGATTCCATTTGTCAAGGCTATTGTTAGCACCTATAAATTGTCTGAAACCAAGTTTATCACTTAATGAGCTAATAGACTGTCCATCAAATGTATATAATCCATTAGTCAGATTATCTATAAAGTATATACCTGCTGGAGTCTGACATATAGACCATTTGTTACTACAACCTATAAGGTTACTTACATATCTCTTACCTTGTACTTTGTAGTTATTACCAATCTCAACAGGTACACCATCACTAACAGGAATCTGTACCCTAGGATTAAAGATAATATTACTCAATCCCTGTTCTTGGAAACAGAAGATTTCATTGTTCAAGGTATTAAGTGATATTACTTCACCCTTATCACCATCTAAGTCAAGTGTTGAAGCTAATGTGATATTAGTCCAAGTATCAACCACAGAACCATTAGTTTTCTCACTTGTCCAAGTTACTGTATTAGGGAACCTGTCAATAGAGGATATATCCCTTGATGTATAGTTATATGTGAAGAAGTTGCTCTTCTGGCTATATACAGGATTCAATAGATTGAAGTTCTCTGGTGTTGCAGTAAGATTACTCTTATTACCTCTATTCCTATCATATCTTCCATCTATATTAACCCTTGTCTCACACATAAATGAAGTCAAATCAACTATTTGATTCTTCTCATCATTACTCCAAGGATAAGTCTTTAAACAATCATACCTCTGGAAGAATGTATCCCCCTCTGTATATTCAATGTTCACACTAGGTTTGACAGTGCCATCTACATTATAGAAGTTAACTGTGCTACCAGCAGGATGCCATATATTGTTAGTATATGCTGCATCTCCTGTTCCACCAAACCTGTTTTCAACCACAGGTCTGTACATATCAACTATAATGTATCCACCATCATAATCTCCAAGTTCTCCACCTTTCTGTGAGGACGTATTACTAATAATATCAACTCTTTGTTGCATGATAGCTCTAGGACCAAATGGTCTGGAAGTTGATTTAACATCATCAGTAATAGGAGCAAGATACTGCTTATAAGCCATACTAGGTTTCTTAACAAGTACATATAATGTACCAACAGAATATGCCCTGTATTGTGTATATGGGTCTGCAACCATTTCTTCCTCTTCCCATTCTTTAGATGTAGTATTGTATTTATACATCTTTCCAAAAAGCTGGTTTTCAGTACTTGATGCTTCCTTTATGAATGCTCTTACATTTGTGTTTGTAGCTTCTCCAAATGAGCTTACTATCTGTATATCATATCCCTTACTTCTTGTAGGAAGGTCACCTTTATTCCAATAATCTCCACCATTCCATCCTAATACTGGCATAGCAGCTTGTTGACCATAAGTGGTGTTATTAAACTGTATGACTGCATGAGGAGTTGATTTAAATCTTATGGGAACTATATCAGTTGTGTTAGTTACAGGATATACAGTACCATCTTGTTGCCATCTTTGTGCTAACGTATTCCATGATTGGCTTCTACCATATTCAGATGCTAAACCACTAATAGTATTACCATTCCAGTAATATTGGTCATTTGTATATGGCTGTCTCCATTCAGTAAGTGCACCGGGATTTACAAGAGGATTAGCAACATTGGGATTATATTGACCCTTCATCTGACACATAGTGAAAGGATAACTTGTTCCACCATGATAACCATTATAATTACCTCTGTACACTCTTTCAATTTGTTGTCCATCAAGTGCATTTTTAATGATAGGCAACTTAATGATTGTATCCTCATTACTGTCAAATACTGCAACCTCTGCAATACCTGTAAACTGACTGTCTCCTTCAAGATATAATGTAGGAGGAGTTGACCTATGATAATATCCTTCCTTATCTATATAGTAAGTGTCTGTGTACTGTAAGTTTGATAGTATCTTTTTAGTGTATTGACCTGTTCTAACTAATGATTGACCTTCTGTTCCTGTCTTATCCATATCATTGTTAAGAGATGCTTCCCTATGCCAAGGATATACTATCCATGCACAGTTAATCCAGTTACCATCACCACCATCATTACCTAATACATCCCAATCATCATTCTTGTTTGGGTCTCTTCTTGTCAGTACACCATCTACATATACAGGAAGTGCACATATTTTCTTCACAGAACTATGTCTTTCATTGGCACTGCCATTCCAATAATTAGTACCACCATACTTAGTGTACATTGTACTGTAATCATGGTTTATGATTCTATAATTAGAATCTGATGACCTAGTTGTCTTAAGGAAAGAATTAGGTCCAATTATACTATAATCACTATAGTTGGCTTTACACTTTGCATAACCTACATACCTTATCTGACAGTTCTTTACAAGAGACTTTACAGTTTCATCAAACTCAATATCAGGTGAATGGAATGTACATATACTACCATCAACCTTAAAGTTACCTTCACTTTCATCAGGACAAGTCTGTGTGCCAGCTTCAGTAGAAACATCTGATATACAATCTTGTGACTGTATCTCACCATTAAAATTGAAGCTTGAAGGTAATGGTCTCTTATGTCTGAACTCAAGAACTACACCACCATCTTTTGGACTTCTTGCCCAATCTAAACCGCCATCATCAAAATATCCAGCAAATAGTGGTCTAAAGAACCATGAAGATATTGAGTAAGGTGAATTATCAGGTCTGTCATTAGCCTTAAACAAAGTAGGATTAATAATGCCCTGACATACTACAGTCCTGTCAGTATAACTAGGATAAACCATTACTGGCTTTACAGCTACATAACCTAAGTCTATTAACCTGTTAATAAGAGTAGAACCAATAGAACTTACTATCTTGTTATAGGATTCAGCAGTTATATACCTATCTACTTCAAAGTCCCTTATAGGTATAGCTTCTGACCATTTACCTGTTCTATGTAAGAACACAAGACCCGGTCTATAAGTCTCACCTTGCTTAAATGATGTAATTACACCATTATCAAAACTCAAATTACTCTTGTATGGATATACATCAGTATCTTCAGGAGCAAGAACTGTAACATCCTTACCTTCTGTGGTCAACGGTAAATCACCTACCCCAAGTCTTATGTCTTGAGGAATAGCACTCCTCTTAATGGTAAGATTACCTAGGAACAGAGTATTATCCTTCTGTGTAATTGTATAAGGTACAACTTCTTCACCACCCTTATATAGTAACTCTGTAGGGTCTAATGTTTCACCAGTAGTGTTATTATCTGAATAATCCACATAAGTTCTATTACTGATAGAAGCTACATACACAAATATATAACCATAATCAATTGATTTTCTCTCAAGCTTGATTTGATGAGTAAATGGGTCATAGGTTATATTAGCAACTCCACCAGCAGCTTTATCAAAGTCTAGGAAGTATATCTCATGTTCAGGGTCATATTGTTTATTAATAATAATACCTGAATCACCTTCTACACTTATTCTCCACTTGAGTTTTCCATCTACTTCATCATAAGGATAGTCAGTTAATAATGCCTTACTACCTGACTTGAAAACCTCAACTACTGAAGGGTCTACTATCTGTGTAGTGTAAGCATAAGTCTGGCTAATCTCCAGCTTGTTATATATGCTATATTTTGCCTTTAATTCCACACTTGCTACCCTCTTAACACTAGGAGTACCATCAAGTGAAGTCCTTATAATAGAGTATATGTTAATACCATCAAAGTTTGTATCAGGATTATTAACCATAATCCTAAATTCATTATTTACTACTTCATCAGGTCTACCACCTCTTCCTGTAGGAGAAGTGTAAAACAATGGAGATATGTAAAATACTGTACTTTCCTGTGCATAACTATTATAATAAGTCAGAGCATATTGAACCACTCCTGAAGGGAATATGCCTGTACCACTTGGTACTTTCTCAACAGTAGTTGTAGCACCTGTATCAAATCCTCTAATGAAGTCAAACCTATCATTTCCATTATAAGTTCCCACTTCTGCCACTATATTGATTACCCTTGATTGATTAAGACCATCAACCCAGTATACCTTTTGAATATTTTCATTCTCATATGTACCAAGAGTTTGTATAGGATATGCAGTACTAAAGTTCAAGTTACCTTGATACAATATAGTCACTTCAAAGTAGTCATTTATACCTTCAAGCCTGTAGATATAGTCTATGCCTTCTGCTTCATCTTTAGTGAATATGACTATGTACTTACCAATAGTACAACTACCAAGAGGAACACCCTTAATATCACCACCGGGAATAAACCCAAGTGGATGCAAGTCACTCCAATATTGGTATGTATCATCATATACTAAGTCATCTATAAAGTAGAATCCCTTAACACTTTGTGTTATAGGCAGATGTCCTTCATATGCAGTACTTTCTGATTGACCTGATTCAAGTACTATTTCATACTTATACTGTACTCCATCACTTGTTTCTGTAAGGATGCCACCTCTAATTGATGAAGCAAGTGGGTACTGCATGACTATCTTTCCTGTAGGTTCTACAATAATCTTGTTAGGCTGTCTGAATGAAGGCACAGATATTTCCTTAGTACCTTTCTCATTAGTGACAGATAAAAGAGTACTGTGTTCCCTTGCAGTTATTCTTATATTCATGTTCTCGTAGGCATATTCAGGACTGAACTTACTTACAGTCAAGTCCCTTTGCATACCTTTGATAACATGTTGTTCTTGTTTCATTGCCATATTAGTGTAGCTTTAAAAATTCTTTGTTTCCCAAGTCCTTAAATCCTTTTCTAAATTCATTAACTCTTGGTACCATTTGGTTAAGTATTCCACTTATGGATTCCATCTCACTTGGAGAAGGTATAGTAAATTCACTGTTACACTGTCCTGCCTTGAAAGCATACTCCTGTTGGGTGTTATTCAACACTGCCGGTTGTATCTTTCCTAAGTCAAACAGTATTGTGAACCACTCCTTCTTTATGTATAATTCAAGTGCCTTAAGGAATATTGGATTATCAGGTAACATAGGAAGTCCTTCTTCATCCACAGGTATAGCCTTATAAGCTATTTGTATACTACCATCCTTAAAGGAAGTATATATAACTCTGCCTTGAGTCTTGAATGTACTTTCTCCTCTTTCCTGATTTCTATCTACAGGACAACTACCAAAACTATCTGTCATTGACCTCAAGCAGTCACCATGTTTAGTTCTCACCTGTATGATTGAGATTAAATCACATGGAAGCAAAGCCCTGTAATTCTCGATATCAACATCAGCCACCTTGTCCACATATATCTTAGGAAGTCCCATAGCTGCAATAAAGTCCAGTGTATACTGGATAGCAGATTCAAGCCCTATATCAGACATTAAGGGATGTCTTGTTACTCTGCTAAGTATCTCCCTTATGTTAATAAAGTTTACATTGTTTGTCATAAGTATTCTCTCTTTTTCAGATAAGCAGCATCTACTGCTCCCTCTTTGATTTTTTGTTTAAGCATTATCTTCATGTCCCTGTTGAACTTGAAGTCATAGAAGGACTGGTTCCTGTATGTAGCTCTGTTCCTGTTATAGTATATGGTAAAGATTTCCTTCTCCTCCATTTTAACAAGTGTCTTATTCTTATATGATTCCTCATCTTCATACCATAGTTCTAAGGTTTTGTTCCAATCTACTGGCAAGTTATCATATACCTCACCATTACTTCCAATCTTGATACGGGCATCATACTTTCTTAGCTCAATTACTCCCATTCTATGTGGTATCTTGAAGTCATTACCATTAGCTATTTCTTCTGCCATAAGGTTATTTATCCTTCTGGTTATAGCAAAGTACTGACTCTCTGTTAGCACATATTCCTTGTCTTTGGGTTTAGTCTTTCTATAGTACTTATACCCATCATAGATACCCCATGAGTTTCTTATCTTATGCTCATGATGTTCTGTGCTTCTTCTAACTCTTCTCTTGAACTCCTGTAATCCTTCCATTATCTACTCTGCCTGTTTGCTGTCATTGCTACATTATCCAAATCATCATTTGAATTATTCTTCTCATCTGCTGGTGTATATTCAGCTTGTCTTAACTCTTTGACTACAAGTTCAATAAGAGGTGGAACAAGAGCTTCTTCAATTGGAAATGTTCTGTCTATGGTATCACATATTTTCCCATCCTCATTACATTCAAGTTCTGATGCTGTTTCTGAATCCTCAAATACAGCAGTAAATCTTATGTTTTCCATATAGATGAACTGTGGATTATTTGATTGAAGATACAGATAATTGTCAGGACCAAGTGTGCAATAAATGATGTTCTGCATAAACTTGTTATATCCAACATATCTCATTCTGTCTCTGCTGATAAATGTAATGTTACTTCCTTGGAAGTAATCAACAGGGTATACCTTAGGATTGCCTACCTTCATAGTAAAAGGTATCTTGGCTTTAGTCCTTAAGTATGAACCACCTTCACAAGGTACTCCAGCTATTGCTGGTACCTCAATAAGCTCAAGACATAGAGTTTGATAATTGGACTCTGGCATTGGCTTCTTGATGTCTGCATATCTTTGCTTTAACAAGAAAGCCCTGTACTTTGATAGAAGGAACATCACATGGTCTTCAGTGAAAGTGAAGTCATCTGCTGAACCCTTAAGCTCATCAAGTACCATATATACTAGCTGTCTGTAAGTATTCATAATTTCATTTAGTCTATAAACATTAATACTCCTGCAAAGGTAAGTATTTTGATTTACCTGTGCAAGAGTATTAATAATTTAGTTGTATGTATGTTACAGAATCTCTCTTAATCCATCTTCTGCATAAGTTTCACAGTCATATCTCATGTCTGTAGTTGGAGCTTCTTCTTCAGTGTATGCCTTGAACTTGATTCTTTTAACTTGCATGAGTCCTATTTCCCAATCAGCATGAACTCCAGACCAAGTTCCCCATTCACCTAATAGCACATTCTTATCATAAGCATTACCACTTGGGAACCAGCAACCTATAAGCATTGTCATAGGATTGAATGGCACAAATGCCTTACATATTGCTATAGGTTCATCATCAATATACAATGCAGTGTAATCCCCTTTCCAGTCAATTGACCACTTATGATATTGTCCATCATCATAGTATTTCTCTACATATCTTGCAGACTGTTGTACTGCCTTAGGGTCAATATCACCTAAAGGAGTTCTGTTATTGACAGATAGCTCACCTTTACCTAATTGTGAATTAGCAATAGTACCATATACTCCACAACCATCATTCCATGCTTCATTCATCCAGTTATTAAATCTGCATGACCTTACATTGGCACCATAGTTGACTTCATCAATAGTATCCATTATCTTAACCCACTTAAGTTGATTAGACCTTAAATAAGATGCAGAGTTTTGTGGGTCTGTCTCTGTAACAGCATCTATTACTGATTTACTAGCTTCCCAGTCAATCATCCATGTACCATAGTCATCACCAGTTGCAGTACATCCTATAGCTTGTCTGTAACTAAGACCCGGAACATACCACATAATACTAGTATCACTATTAGGGTTCATTACTGTCCTGTAAGGTGTATTCTCTGAACCAAGCTCCATATCAATCTCATTGTTGATAACTACCCAAGTTGCACCATAGCCACTCTTTACAGAGTCAGCATAAGTGTAACCTTTAACACCAGTTTCTGTCCAGAACTTGAATGTCTTGTCATAGTTATATATCTCCTGATAGTGGAAATACCATAGACAGATTGCTAAACCTATCATTCCTTTTGGTACCTTAAACTGGCAGTCAAACATACCATAAGGATGATAATCCACTGACTGAATAAGACCACCAACTCTTGAGGTTCTCTGGCTTGTGTTGGGTATATAATTCAATGGATTTTCAACTAAGTCCACAGGTAGTCCATAACCATTAGCACCAGCAGGAGCTACAGCAGGAACAATTCCTCTATATTTATCTCCATGTTGTTCAAGGATAAGACACTTAAGTCCTCTGTTGAAATATATCAAATTACCATTGGTTCCACCACCCATGTTTCCACCCCATCTTTTCTGCTTGGCATAATACCTCTTCTTGAACTCTGTTACAGCTGCATCAAAGTCACCTTCAAAGTTTATGTCATAATCAGCCTGTGCAGGAGTAAGTTTAATACTCTTGACTTCCCTTGACACAGAAGACAGGATATCCTCACCAGATTCTACCTCTATTCTTGTTTTACCTATTGGTAATCCTTCAAGTAAGAACCTTACAGTAGCATCCTTCATTTCAGTCATCTCTGATGTTGGAATAACAGTTACAGTACCATTATCATTTGTGCATTTAAGTTTAGGCATCTTCTTATAACCAGCACCTAATGCTTCCATGACTGTAGAGTCTATATATTGATAAGGAGTGTCCCAACTATCTGTACCAGTTATTGTAGACTTATGTAGACCAATCCTTGATACAACATAATTTGCATTAGTCATATCACCTGATTGAACAGGGCATCCTACAAATAGTCTGGCATTAAGCTCTATGTTCTGATTAAGTTCCACATCTTCAAATACTGTACCACCAATAGGAGTAGGCAATGAATCCCCAGTCTTAGCCCAAATTATGTCAGTTTTAGTACCACTTATATAAGCACTTGCAGCCTCATCAACCTTAAAAGGATAGTTAGATAAATCACTGAATATACTGACACCATTAACCTTAAAGTCTGTGATAGTTACTTTGCCAGCCACAGTAGTTCCACCCTTTAGAAAACCTAAAGAATAACCTACTGCTATTCCATATGCAGACTCATTAGGTATAGTAACAGTAATTTTTTTGCCTGTACCATATTCAGGAGATTTATAGATACTGTTACCCTTCTCAATTTGGTTATTAGTATCATTATCTTCTATGTATTGGTAAGTAGCATAATCTATGCATAGACCAATTTCAGAAGTATATTGTGTGCAATCATAAGTAAGTTCTATGGTCACAGGCAGCCTACCAGCATCGTATAACTTATTCTTAAGGTCTACATTACCAACATGTGCTCCGGCATTAATAGGTATAGCTGTCTGACTATAATTACTGTAGTCACTAATTGATAGATAATTTATCTTATCACCATTAGTCACAAGTAGTAATGTATACCATTTGCCACTGGTAATAAGAGGGTCACCAATAGAACTAGTCAACATTACCTTACCAAATACATTTACCTCTCTACAATCTCCAGCCTTGTTAAAATTAAACCCTAAGTAATTGGTATTATCCTGTTCACTGTTATGGTCTATCCCTAATAGCTTTAATGGACCTACATGAGTAGGGTCTGCATAGAACTTCATTATGATTGCATTTCTATCAGTAGCAGGATTAGATACAGTAAACAAGTCCTTATAGAATATGTTCATTGATGCACCTTGGTCTGGTAGCTTGTCATTTACATAATCAAAAGGTAATCCAATATAATGGTCTTTGTTAATAGCACAACCTATATAGGTTTCTTCTGGATTATCAGTACTGGTTCTCATCTCAAAGTGATAGTTCTCATTCTTACCTAAGTAATCATCAGATGTCCACAAGGAAGATAAGATATTATCAAATGACTTGGTGCTGTAATCCATAGGAAACATCCAATCCAGTTTATCAGGACTTGGATACATTCTTGCCTTTACATTAGGGGCATCAAGTAATACTATTCTACCATTCCATTCTACTTTACCTATAATGGGATTGATGCCAAGAGTAGGTATAAGATTGGTATGAAACAGGAAGAATTTCTCTTCATCCATTTCATAATGATATATCCTTAGGAGATACTCTGTATCATCAGGTAATTGTCCTAAGCTAATATCATTGAGTACACCTGTAGGAGGCACAATAACATTAGTACCTAAAGTGATATAATCTGTAGCACCAACCTGTTTATATTGTATATCCACATGTTGGCTATCAGTAATCTGTGCTGCAAACTCTAGTTTAGGTAATGTATAATTGCAAGGTATTCTCTCTTCTCCAACTACATTAAGTATTTGGACAAGTATGGTATGTGAGGTACTTCCATTAACTTCTGTATCAGTAATGACCAGTGATTGCCTAGTATCATAATCAGGAAAACTAAATGCACCTTGATGTACCAGTTTCTCTTCTGCTACTACAATTTCACCATCCATTATCTTGTTTCTTCTAATGAAAAGTGTAGCCCCCTCAACAGGAGCCACACTTACACTTAGAGTATTCATGAAGTAATCATAGTTTGGATTCTGTACTTGTACAACATTACCATCAATTACTTCACTTGTCAAAGCCACTAGAATAACAAGTTCCTCACTAAGGATAATCTCATCACTTGAGCCTATCTTGTAACTTATCTTATAAGTATATTCATTAAATGCAGGAACTGCCATATCTTAATTTATTTAGATAATAAACCTCATACCTGACTCTGGGAAGGATTCACCATCATAGAGTAATTCAGGTGTAGGTCTATTAGCTGTATTAGCATTAAGCTCCTCTGTAGTTAAAGGTTCATACTTTACTTTGCTTATCTTTAAATGCCATGCTTCAAAGTTAGCATTAAGTCCAGCCCATGTACCTGTACTTTCAAGAGTAGCTACATTATTTACAGGAGTCTTTTTATCATAGTCAAGAACCTTCCATACTCCATCAATCTTCTTGACACTAAGAGTAGGAAACCATATACCTATTACAAAGTGCATACAGTTAAAAGGAACGAATCCCCAGTTCTCTTCTACCTTGACTCCATCAACCCACAATTCAGTGTGGTTAGGATACCATACCATAGTCCAGTCATGGAATCTACCATCAGCATAACCTTTAGGTGATACTCTTTCATCAGCAAGTGCTGTCTTATAAGCTACATACTCCTCTTTATAAGTAGTATCATTCTTATAGTAGTCCATGTTGTTTGTTTGGGCTGTTGCTACAGCATCAGCAGGCATAGCACCATTAACCTTTGCAGGTAGGTAATCCTGTCTTGATTCCCATCCATTACCTGAACTGTATTCACCTTGCCAGTTATTAAACTTACAATTACAGAAGTTAGGATAATTAGTCTGAACAAAAGTTTCTCTTTCTTGTTCCCAACTTGCTCTGTCATTAGGCTTAGCAGGGTCTTTCAGTATGAATCTACCAACATCTTCATAAGGAAGAGTATTATCATCAACGATACCTATTCTATATGGAGGATTAATAGCAGTAGGTACTGTAGCCTTAGGATTAGTAGTTATAGGGTCAAAGTATGCACACTTGACAAAGTCCCAAGGAGCATATCTTGTACCACCAACAGCAGCAGTAGGGAAGAAGTCCTGTGTATCATTTGAAGGTAACTCCATGTCAATTTCATTATTGACAACACAATAGAATCCATTCTCTGCATCACCTTCCTTGTTATAGATTCTACCTACAGGATTAGTAGAAGACATCCACTTGTTATAACCAGTAGAACCTTCACCAAACTCCTGATAATGGAAGAACCATAATGCAGGACATAATCCCCAGTTATCCTGACCAGCCTTTAATTCAGGGATAGCCATTCTTACTGTGTACTTACCATAAGCAAAGTAATCAACTGTTCTAAGTGTACAACCTACTCTTTGTTTGAAAGGAGTAGTACCTTTTCTAGCATCATTCTCTGCATAGTAGTACATGTTTTCTCCATAACCTGTATACTGTTTACCAGCTTCTGTTACCCATGCTTCTTTTCCTACACCCCATACTTGACCACTTTCAGGATAATAGTCACCATGTGCTTCAAGTATCAAGCTCTTTTCAGCTCTACTTGCATACACAAGGTTAGAGTTTACACCACCATTATATCCACCCCAGTTACCATGCTTGGTATAGAATTTAGACCTAAAGGCAGTAACAGCAGAATCAAAGTCTTGTTCAAAGTCAATGACATATCCTGTATTTGTTACTTGTTCCTTTTGAGTCTGTACTACAATACCATCCATGTTAGTGAATGAAGTATTTGAAGTATATTGTGAGTAACTCTGTAGCACTATCTTATAAGTACCTGAATTAAATTTTGGGCTATCAGTACCACCAATAGCAGGGTCAATTATGAAAGATACCTTACCTACAGATTCAACTTGACCATCTTCTCCAATAGTATCATCCTTGAATAAGTTAGTCATACTTGAGTTTTGCAAGTACAGACAATTAGCCTTACTGATTGTACCACCTTGAGGATAGAAACCTAAGCAAGGAATATATAGATAACCAGCGGAAATCTTGTTGAAGTCTGTAATAGATTCAGTAGTTAACATACCAATATGGTTAACTATAAGACCTTTAGTTATATACTGTTCAGTTCCTACAACATTAAATATTGATTGCAGCACTTCAGGGTTGTAACCAAATCCAATACCAAGTCCATCTGTAGCAGGGTCTCCTGCATTAGCAATACTTGATTCAGCAGGTTGACCCGGACCTTCACAAGTGTAGACCTCAGTGTAATATTGAGAAGATGATTGTAGTTCTTCAGGACCTTTAGCTGTATAGATATGTACTGTACCTAAGCCATGACTTATCTGGGCAGTATACCATTTGTTAGTTGATAAATTAGTTATGCCACCAACCATAGTATTAGGTAATGCTGTATCCTCATTCAAGGTTATTTCACCACCATTAGCCACACTGCTTTTCCTAACCTTTCTTGAGTGAAGTACTCCATCTTCCCCAACATAAATTGAGAATGATATTGCAGCTGTTGCATCATTAGCTTGCTCAATAGGTATCTGTGTATAGATAGGAGCTTGCTCACTACCTGTGTTGTTATATAGAGCCTCACAAGTTACAATTGCTGCATCCTTATGACCCTCTTCAAGATAGAAAGATACTGTTAGTAAACCTCTAATATCATCAGCATAGATTCTACCTGCAATGAAACCACCGGGGTTCTTAACATAAGTGTTAGGTAACTTGATGTAGTTACCAGTATTACAGTAATAACCTGAGTATGTTTCAAGTTCATTGTCAGCAGAGGTAGCTTGTTTCCAAGCTACTTCTCCACCTACTTCAAGTGAATAATAATTCTCTCCCTCATTAGTCCTGTTATTGGTAGCTTGATAGTACCAAGCAGTTGCACTACTTGTAGGCATTGAGTTGGCTTTAGTGCCACTATAATACCAGTCAAAAGTTTGACCCGGCATCAATATCTTATTCACATAAGGACTGTCCCCAGCAGTCATATTAATTGCTGTATGAAAGGAAAAGATAGCACCATTCTTAGCTGCTGTCTGTTCATCTTCATAAGGGAACTCTGCTAGACTGAACTGATAGTCTGTATCTTCTACTAAGCTGTCAAGGTAAACATTATTGGTATTTTTTCCATATTTATCAACCACATATGTGTCTGTCTTCTTAATCCAAGACCTGCTTGGATTATCACCTCTCCTGTAAAATAAAGCAAAGGTTTGATTACCAGAAGGTTTCTTATCAAAGACAACTTGTGGTATGCAATATCTAATTCCAATAGTTTCTGACATAATCTTAATTTTATTTGTATGACATGATTGCTGCTGCCACTATACTTGCATTTGGTGAAGGAGATGCAGCAAGAATAGTACCCACAAGTTTAGTCCAACCCGTATCAGAGTACTTAATATACACATGACCAGTAGTAGTGTCAACTACATGGTCTCCTTTAACAGCATCTGCAAAGTTAGTATTCAGATAAGTTGTGCTATCTTCTGCAACAGAAGGAGTAGTGAATAGGGTATATCCCCCACCTGAACCACCTTCAGGATATTTCTTCACTAAATTAGCTTTAGCTGTTCCACCATTAAACCAGTAATCAACAATGTTACTTCCTGTTTGAATACCTACTGTCAGACCTACTGGTATACCACCAGACTCAAATGCTTCAACTATAGCAGCATATGCTGCATCAATACTGGCATAAGGTCCATATGTAGCTTCAAGTGATGGTTTTAGCTTACTGGTAGCTGAATCTATAGCTACCAGAGGCGTCATTATTCCATTAAATTCCATAATTCTAAATCTTTAAAGTTTATCTTACTATTGTCTTATAAGGATTATGACTAGCAATTGTAGTCAGATAAGTAAGCTTATATGCTACACCATCTATAGTTACATCCTCATGCTTCATATAGTCTCTACCAGTGTCTATATTGTATATATAGTCACCACTAAAGTTAACATTCTCCATGCTTACAAGAGTAACTGTTGCAGGTATACATACCCAAATAGTCTTAAGCATCATAGCAGGAGTATTAAACTGCTTCACACTATTGTAATCATACTTAGTTCCTGCCTTGATTTCATCAACAGCAGGCTTAGCAGCTTGATTACCTGTGTACATATATATAGGGTTAACAGGTGTCTTTACTGTAATAGTAAATGTGTTACTATAGTACTTGTTACCATCAATATCCTGTATACTTGCTTTAGCTGTGTATGTATTACCTTCCACAAGGTTCTTTGTGATAGAAGGACTAAAGGTTATTGATGAACCAGCAGTACTTAGTCCTGTACCCATTACTTCATTTGTACCCCATATAATCTCAAGACTATCTTCCTTAAACTTAGTACCTTTATTAATTGTAAAGGTAGCTCCAGTAAATGTAACATCTTGTGTTCCAGTATATGTAGTAGTTGAAGGAACTAACTTGAAGTTAGTTATAGTAGGATTAGTAATAGGTGCTGCTGTACAAGTTATAGTCATAGTATTTGAGAAATACTCATTACCTTCTTCATCAAGAACTGATGCTTTGGCAGTATATGTCTGACCTTCAACCAGCTCCTTGACAATAGGACTATTGAATATCACAGTACTAAGGTCTACATTGAGTCCTTCTGCTAATACCTCTGTTCCCCAATATATCTTTAAGCTGTCTTCCTTTATATGAGTACCTTTACTAATATTGAATCTGGCTCCAGTGAATGTGACACTTTGTGACCCTACATAGTTAGTAGTACTTGGTACAAGACTGAACCCAGTAATAGAAGGGTCAAATGAGCCTGTACCACAGCAGCACTTGCAATTAGTAGGGAAAGATATTTCACAAGTAGAACCAATAAATTGGTAAAGTAAATCTTGCATAAGTTTTATATCATTTTTAGTTAAATAGTACCTGTACTCATTGCTTAGTGTCTCCTGTATGTACTGCATAACCAGTAACTTGTTGACTACTGGGTCTCTCTTGTACCCAACTACAGACAATGCCTTGTAGTACTTATTCAAAGTTTCATATAGTATTTCATCCATAACATGTGCATTTAGATGATTCAGACTTGGTTATTGTTCTCCAAAACCCCTTCCAATAAGTGATGGCTAGTGGAAAGTCCCTTGTCTTTAAACACATCTCAAATGCCTTATACCTTAGTATGAAGTCTATAAAGTGTTTAGGAACCACACAGTTGTTGTAAGTTTCCTGTATATACTCTATACCTTTTCTGTATATTCTGTAAGAGTCTACACACACTGCAAGTACTGTAGGTTCATCTAACCCACATGGAGTATTAGCAGCAGGAGTTCCCTTTACAGTTACATAGACAAAGAATATTGTACCTTCTACAGTTGGAACCAATAAGTCACTATCCTTAATGGTCATTTGTAGAGACTTTACATTATCTTCTATCTTAAGTGTATATGCTGGGGTTTTACTAATGCCATCAGGTTTAAAGGTATCTTGTGTATCTATAGTTATGGAATCCAGATACACATCAGTGAAATATGGCAAGTCCATTACTTGTACATCAAGGTAAATACCTTTGTTATAGGGGATTACTAGTAGTTTATTAAATTCCACCATAGCTTTTATGTATTATATAAAACAAATAAGGGAGAGCCTTAGACTCTCCCTATGTTTGACCTACTCTTAAACAGTAGGCAGAGTAGTAATACTTAAGCCTGAAGCTTTATTGATAGCAGCAATAATGTCATTAGTCAGCTTATTTGCTGTAGCATTATCTTCTCCAACCTTAGGAACTACAATGGTAATATCCTTTTCTGACTTCTGTACTGACTCATTTGAGCCTACATAAGCATAGTGAATATCAATTGTATTGTACTCAAGTGTTGGGTCTACCAAGTACTCTGTAATCAGGTTGTTAGGATAACCCATACCCCTGTATTCATCACCTCTGAAACCATGACAGAAGTACTCAAGGTCAGCAATATTGTGACCATTCAGAACACTCTTAGTAGGAGTAGCCTTATCTACTTTACCCCAAATTCTCTCATCACCATCTACAATGATAGTAGTAGGTTGAACTGCAAAAGGCATAAATGCTTGAGGCATTCTACCAAGAATCCAATCCTGTTCTACTTCTTCAATGACAATCTTAGTGTAAGTACCTGTCAGGTCAGCTTCCTTAGTCTCATCAGTAATGAGAGTTTCAGCTGATGCTGTGGCAACATAAATGTTAACCAAAGGAGTTACATCTCTCTTAACATTGTCAAATAGAGATAGTGCCATTTTCTTGTAAAAGTCAGAGGCAGTCATAGTACCTTGAGCCTTTACAAAACCATACTTGAACTGTTGGTCATTTTCACCCAGACCAATGTAATGTCTGAATGCCAGTCTAAGAATGTATTCCTGACCTGCTACTGGAGTTGCAGAAACATCAGCATCAAGAATTAATTCATACCTAGCCAGTTTGTGAGCCATTGCAGAAGCATCAGTTGCTTTTGCATACATCACATTAGCTATGTTAATTTTATCACTTGATACAATTCCTGCGGGACTCATGTACTGTAGGTACAGGGTAGTCTTAGCTGTATCTGCCTTAGGTAAAATAGCACCAGCCTTATCAGTAGCTAGCAAAGCATTACCTGTCTTTAGTTCTTTTGCAACATAAAGTTGCCTTACTTGATTAATAGAAAAAACAGCCATTTTAATTTAAAGTTTAATTAAACATATTCTTTTATTGCCCTGTTCCCCCTGACCATGCTGTCTTTGCTAGCATCACTGCTCTTTCTAGTATAGGTCTATGTGTTACAGGATTTAATTCACACTCACTTGCCTCACTTAATCCATTGATTGAAAGACCTTCATCTATCTCATTAAGGTCAACTAATATGATAGGTCTTGGTCTCTTTACATACCTTATAAGGTACTTGTCAATGTTATAATCTGATACAAGTTCTATTATGTTGTCAGAGTTGTCCAACCTTAGTGCCCTACCTTCTGTAGGACCTCTAAAAGGATTCCTCTGTATCTTATAGAAATTATCTTGTGAGACAGGAACTATGGTAGCTTCTGTGCCATTAGCACATCCTAGTCTTTCATCCTTTAAGACAGCTGATTCATATGTAATGAACCATACATCTTCTGGTATTTGAAAGAACATTGAACTTCTTGATAAACCTAAGTGACCAATAAGTTTCTCATTGGTCTCAAAGGTATCAATTAATTCTCCTAGGAATCTTCTAGCTTCTTCATCCTTCTCAAATGAGGTAGGACCAGTTCCATTGTAGAGGTCTTTGACAAACCCCTCTTGAGCATTAGTGAGGAATACTGACTTCTCATATTCATCCAAACCGGGAGCAGCATTACTCATAATGTTGTTATAAAGTATGTCAAACTCTTTTGAGAACTCAGCATTATTCATAGTTATTCTTTTGTTTTAGCTTCCAAGCTGAACTTGAGTGTCTGATTCTTAGGCAGATTCAAGTACTTAGCAGCAATGTTTAGTGTTGGTTCTTCATTATCACCACAAAGAGGAGTACCATTTTCTCTTAGGTATAACATACCACCTCTGTTGCTAATCAAGTTATGCTCAATGGCTTTCTTAATCAGTACCTTAGTAGGTAATAGTTGGTCAGTTATAATCCTTAAGAATGTCTTAGGTTCAGCCTGAATAAGCTTATTAACCTTGTTCTGTAAGAACTCAATCTTAGATGATTTAGCTACAGGTCTACCTTCTAATGTTTCAATAACAACCCTTAGGATGTCAGCATTATCTTGTACCTTACCAAATTCCATATAAGACTGCATAGTAGCACTCATTTCCTTCTTAGCTATAGTAGTTTCTTCACCTTCTTGTACTATTACAAACTGATAAGTTGCCTTATAGAAGTCTTGTAGTACTTGCAATGAAGGAGCAATGAAGTCCTTGTTAGCAAGAAGAACCTTATATTTGATATAGTCTTCAGGGTCAGCCAAGTTAAGGAAGTTGTCTCCCTTAGTTAATCTTACCTGTAGGTTATCCCAATAGTTGTCTACCTTCTTATAGATACTTAGAGCATTGTACTCAAGTCCCATAACTTCTTCAAGGTAAGCCTTTTCAGCATCAGTAAGTACATTAACATACAGACCTGAACTCAATTTAGGTACTGTAAACCATCTAACTGCACCTTCTGCCATACCACCATATAGGATATGCTTAGGGTCAGTAACTATACCTGATTGCTTTGGATGAAACCTTACTATGATTCTTTCATTTCTTAAACAGCTTACGAGGTCATTTTCCTCTTTAACCACCTGTGGTTTAGCTCTTCTTGTTGATGATTTCTTTGGCTCAACTTCTAAAGCCTGCATGGGTGCTTCACCCATGATTTCATTATCATCTAAAATAATCTCTCCCATATTATCTTCTCCTTTTAATATTATAAAAATAAAGGGGAATGGGGATTACCCACTCCCCTATTTGATTTATCCTTGCAGGATTGCAGGAATAAGTGCCATAGTCCTAGTTGGGTCAAGTACACAAGTACCTAGAGTAGCCATTCTGTGGATAACAGCAGAATCTTCATCAAATGACATATGAGGATTACCTCTTTGTCCTGTGAATGGATTCCTTAGACCCCATTGATAACCTCTAAGTTCAGTATCACCCTTGATTCTGCACTTGAAGATGTTAGCTTGGTCCATAGAACCAATGTACCAGATGTCAAATCTGTAAGACATTGCTACACCACCCATTGGGTGAAGAACCTTGTTTCTTACTGGGTCATCATAGAATGGGTCAACATCAAGTCTTACCCTTACACCATTAGGTGCCTTATATTCTACAAATTGGAAACCAGCACTAAGTGCATTGCTATGCAACTTAGATTGTACCTTTTCAACAACACCAGTTGAGTTGTTATCAAGTACAAATGTAGTCCAACCAGATACAGTTTGCAGTACAGCCTTGTGGAACAGGATAGCACCTCTTTCACCAGTCTTGATTACAAACAGTCTATCACCCATGCCTAACTTAGCGGCAGACAGTTCATATAGAGCATCTTCAAGAAGCTTCAAGCTGAATACATTGTAATACATTGTATTTGCTACTTCTGTCTGTTCAAAGATACCAGCACCAGTCTTGATAGCATAACCTGACTTACCAAAGTTCATGTATTCACCATTAGCATTCCTGTTGGAAGTACCCCATGCTTCTACATTGTTCTTAGCTTCAGAGAATTGTTGTTCAAGTTCCCACTCAACATAGTGCATCCACATGTTTGCAGTGTCCTTAACTTGCTTGCCATTGACATCTCTAACCATAGGGATACCAAATGCAACCTTTTTACCTAACTTGTTACCAGCTACCTTGTGTTGGATTCTAATAGTAGACCACTCATTTCTCATGCTAACAGGAGTAGAGAATCTAATATCACCAACCTTTCTTGACATTTCCTTTTCTACAGGTGCATATTCTACAGAGAACCTTTCACCTGCAAGCAGTCTTTCAGAAGGAATACCTTGGGTTAGACCACCCATAGTTTCTACCTTATATACTGCATTTGTGCCTTCCATTCTTGCATCACCTAGGATTCTAACAGGATATACTTGGTTCAAGTTACCTACGATAACTTCACCATCAGCAAACCAGTCTTCTGGGAATACTAAGTAGAAAGGAGCTGTGCCAGCACCTACATTGCCATCACCATCTTCAACTACTTTACCATTCTCATTTCTAGCTTCTACAAGAGGAATGTTTCTTCTTGAGCTACCAATAACATCCCAGAAATATTCACTGTCATCTTCAAATTCTCTGACAGGGAACTGATTAAGGAATGTATCTAGGGTCTTTCCTCTATAAAATGCTAACAGCTGCACCATAAGGTTAGTAGCCCTTTGAGGTTGCAACTGGAAGATAGAGCCAAGGTGGTTATCACTTGTTAGACCCTTCCAGTGTTGGAAACCCAACATTTGAAATTTACCTAATTTACCAGCCATAATTAATTAATTATTTGAGTTATAAATATGTTTCTTGTCAAGCATCTACAAGCCACTTACCACCTATATAGGTCTCAGGGTCTTCTTCAATGCCTCCAACATATCTAGGATTACCTGAGGGTCTAGTAGTGTTTCTGAGCTTGTGTTCAAGCTCTCTCATACTGCTCTTGACTTCTTTTCTTACTTTACCTTTGACCAATTTATCAATGTCTTTAAAGCCATCAGTCATAGTGAATAATACACCAAGTTTCTTTCTGAACTCAACAGGATTGTCTTTTTCATACTTCTGGACTGCTGTAAGATACTCACCATCTTCATCTTTTGCAATGGGTTTAGTTACTGCATCATATGCCTTCTGCCTTGTAGCTTTATCCAGTTGAATACCTGCAAAGACTTCTTTGTCCTCAAGTAGAGACTTCTTAAGTTCATTAGCCTCTTTCTTTAGTCTTTCTTGTTCAGCTTTTGCTTGTTCTTGTGCATCCTTTACTAAATCATCATACTTTTCATTGAAGAACTCTTTGTTGCTTTCCAAAGCTTCTTTAGCATCTTCAATATCTGTCCCAGCATCAAAAGACTTCTTCACTTCTCTTGTGGCTCTTTCTTTGCTATAACCTCTATTGATAAAGTCTTGAAATATTAGTTGCTTTCTTAAGGTTTCACCTTTATCAGATTCATCCTTAAGAGCTTCTTCTTGGATAGAATCAAGGTAGTTTAATGTCTGTTCAAACCTTCTTACTTCATCAGGTTCTACATCAGCATTTAGTACTGCATCAATTCTTCTCTGTCTCTCATCAAGCTTTGCCTGTATCTGTTTCTCAACAGCTTCAGCAAAGTCTTCAGGAGTCTTAATACTTTCTAGTGTTTCATCATCAAGGTCAGGGAAGATACTCTCATCAGCCAAGGCTTTGGCAATGGAAGAGTAGAAGTTAGAATTGGGAGAAGTACCATCCTTGTCATCAGGGGTATCTTCCTTTTCTTGATGTTCTGTATTCTCTTCACTACCTACGCTCTCTGGTTCAGTAAATAAATCATCAGGATTTACATCTTCTTCCTCAGTAGTCTTAATTTCTTCTTCACCCTCTTTATTTACAGGTGAGGGTTCCTGTGTTGTTTCTTCTTGAGCATCATCTATGAACAGATTTTCAATTTCTGATTCAGATAAGATGAACTCATCACTTAATACTTCTGCCATAATTACTTCTCCTCTAGTTATTATCTGCTGCAAAGGTAAGTAGAAGTTCTCATGTGGACAAGGTACTAAATGAAATCCTCAGCATACCTCAAATAAATTACTTATTTACTGCATAAAGAAAGGGGTATAACCTTTAATAGTTACACCCCTTTAACCTTACATCATATTAAAGTATTTCCATACTTTACATCCACTTTTAAAGTCATCATCCTTGAACCAGAAGTTGATAGCTGATTCTATAATCTTGCTATCTACACTATCCCCAAACCATGCCTTAAATAACTCACAATAGTCATGATACTGTGCATTGATTGCAACATATACATCACCATGAGTAGCTGATTGAGGGATTATACCTCTGTATCTTTCACAGATTTCCTTAGCTTTAAGCATGTCAAACTTTTCTCCAACATACTTTCTGCCACCTTCTGTATGGAACATCTTAGATACTGTATATTTGGCATAGGAATCATTGAAGTGTTCAGAACCTTCTCCACCTTCAATCATTTCAACAAGTTTCTTCTTCTCTTCATGGTTCATGTTCTTCACCATGTCAATAAAATCAGATTCACTGTTGTGTCTGTTGATATAGAAATCATCAAATCTTCTCATGTCCTCTTCTTCAAAGAAGTCTCCATAATCTGAATCTCTCATTCCTCTACCTCTACCTCTGCCTCTAGCATACTTAGTATTGAAGTGTTCCTTCATGTTTCTCATGAAGTCCTCATCAGACATTCCTCTACCTTTACTTCTAAGGTATTCTCTCATTAAAATTTCATCCATAGTACTAGTTATTTAGCTGTTAGTATTTCTTTAAACCCAAGCAGGTCACTCTCATTAAACACTAAACTCTTATCTGTCAATGGTACATTAAGCTTAATCAGACCACCACCTATTTCAACATCACCCATGAATGGAGTTTTCATCTTGAATGGATTGCCTGAAACAACTGATTCAATCATTTCTTCAAGTATTCCTTCTATCTCAATATTTCCATTCTCATCAGCAATTAGGTCAAGAGCCTTATCAAGTTTTGATAGATTCTTGTTAAGTGCTCTGGTTATCAAAGGCTTGGTAAATCCTATCATAGGATTAGTCTTAGCAAGTGACTCTACTTGAGCCACTAAGTAAGATTGCAATCTTTCCTTTAGTTGAGGTATAGTTATCATAATCACATATTAGCTTTAACAAATTCTTCATAAGTCACAGTAGGATTCTGTTTACTGAACTCCCTGAACTTTCTGAACATTTCCATTTCCCTATTAGTAGTATCTATAATCTTTCCCTTAAGTTTCTTTACTATCTTCAACTGTTGTGATAGTAGTTCCTTACCCTCTTGGGTATTCTCAATCCTTGCCTTAACCAGACTAAGGATTTCAGCTTGCACAAGACCTTGTAGCTTATTATATATGTCTACATAGTCTTCATCCTGAAACAACATATTCTTCTGTTCATTTGTCATAGGTTCAATTTCTGTATCTATTTCATCCCAGATTAGTCTTTGTGGAGCAGATTGCTGTACAGGTAACTGCTGTTGTTGTCTTTGTTGTCTTGCAGTTTCAAGTACTTGTTTCTGTCTTTCCAATAGCTGTAGTTGTTCATCTATACTAGTGCCAACATTAGTACCTAGTAGTGGGTCTCCACCACCTAATATCACCTGATTAATTGGTATCATAACATATAAGAGTTAGTGTTTAAAAAGTGAGGGGGATATACCCCCTCATATACTTATGTTGCAGGTGTAGCAGCAGCAGGTATTACCCTAGGGCAACCACACTGATTTGCTCCTACATAACCAGTAATAGTAGGTTCATTAGGTAAACAAACCTGACCATAGATAACATTACAAGTCTTTCTGTCTGTATAGTTGATACCAGCAGTGAATGCTCTATCAATTTCACATTGGATAAGTTTATCCTGATAAGGTCTGATAGCTGAATTAATAGCTACTTGAGCCTTAAGGTCTGACAGTTCCTTCATGATACTGTCATCAGCATCTCTTTGAGACTTGTATAGATTGAAAGCATCTTGTTGTTGCTTAGCATTCAAGATGTCAAAACCATCTCTGGTGCTCTTATACAGACCAAAATCTGCATCTACTTGACTCTTGTAAACACCAAACAGCTCATTGTTAAGAGTCTGTCTGTCTTGGAATCTTTGGTTTTGTTGAGTCAAAGCCCAATTGTACAGACCACTTTGTAGTGCAAGTGTATCCTCACAGCCTTTTTCCCATGCTTGGAAAGCAGTAGGAGCATTCAGACCATTAGACATTCCTTCAATACCATTAACATTGATGTTGGTAGAACCACCACCACCTGATAAACCACCAAAGGCACTAGCTCTTCTGTTACCAAATAAAGCCCATGCACCTAGTGCAGTACCAATGATACCTAATGTAAGACCAGCATTTGCCTTACCATTTATGTCCCTTTTGTTAGGTCCATAGTAGCCATCCTGATGTTCTACAATCTTTTCTTTTTCAATAATTTCCATAATAATTGAAATTAATTGTTTCTAATTAGTTTATTCTCTCTTTGTAAGCTTACAGGTACAAATTTAAGTAGAATAAGTCAGGATGCACAACAATGCTAAAGCCCCATATACCACATTGATATACAGGGCTTTAAGTTAGCATTATCTTACTAAAGGACAAAAAGAAAGGGATACTAATAAGTATCCCTTGCAAGTGCACCTTTACTACCAAGGTGCTTATAATATACATCAACTATCTTGTTGTAGATGTATGCAACTAAGTAAGCATCTACCTCATCATTATCTTTCTGTGGATTATAACCTATATGTATCCATAGGTTGTTCTTTATATGTTCAGCTTCATGCACTATACTTCCACCACATTTAGCATTAACTGCTACTAATGATGCACCATGTTTACTTATAGTAATAGCTCTAGCTGAAACATCTAGTTCTTCATCAGGTGTTATACCCTCAAGTTCTTCCCATTTATCAAATATAAGCACAGTCAGCTTATAATCAAATATGGGTATTATCATGTTCTTCTTTGTTATCATATCAACCTCACATTTCAACCTTGTTTATACTTCTTTATGAACTCATCCAAGTCCTTCTTGCTATAACTTAATTCTTTGAAACCTATTTCATGTTTTCCTTTAGGCAATTTGCCAGTTCTGACATAGTTGTCAAATGTAGCTCTACTCATATTTAAGTACCTGCAAGCAGCATATTTACTCATTCTCTTCTCCTTATCAGTCAATCTCTTCAATGTATCAACTAACTCAATAGCTTCACTGTCACTGATATTAGAATTACCAGCATCAATATCATCTACTAACTTCAATAAATACTTCTTAATCAGTTCAATCATTCTTCCTTCCCCCATACTTTTGATGCAGATATAATGCAAGAAAAGCAAAAATACCTGCTATAATTAGATATAGTAATAGTAACATACCATCTTCCAGTGGTATGCCAATGTACATATCTATTGTTGCTACAATCTTGTGAGTTAGAATGTAATGAATGAACATTCTGTGATACTTACAAAACTTATACACTATACTAGATATGTACATTGGAATTAGAGTTAAGAAACTAGTACCTGCAATGTAATTGAGTTCATTAACATACACATCAAAGCGAGCAAGTATAGCATTCAATAACACTATGGCTGCTATGATTATGAGTACATACTTTACACACAATAACTCTAACTTATACATTCTTTTATTCATACCATTCACTTTTTCTTCTTAGTAGACTTTGCTTTAGCTTTTGGTCTATAAGAAGTTGTTCCATTCATTGGTTTAGCCCTTCCCATACAGTTACTCTATTTTAATTGTTAATGATTCACCTCTTACACTAGCTCTAAGCATCAAATGATATAGTTGTTGAAAGGTAGATGTTGAGTTGATTACCTGTCCCTTAATCTTGTTGTCACCTACTAAGATACAGCCTAGGGTATCAGCTGGCTTATTACCTACATGAATTAATACTCCGGAGTAACCTTTGACCTCAAGAAGTCTTGGTAATTTGCCTCCACAGAATTTAGCCCATGACCTGTCCTTAAACTTAGGACTAACTGTGTTCATATCAATCTTGTAAGTACCTGTAGGTATTGCTGTCTCTCCATATAGCTTTTTAGATGCTATTTCCTGTACAGTCATACTACTTGTAAGTCCCCTGTCAGTATCTTCAAGAGTATCACATTCATATACTCCATTTACATACAGCTGACCTATTGTGTAATTAGGTCCTTTAAATGTTCTCTTTAGTACTAGTTCCATTTTCTAATATTACCTTATAATCACCTTTTCTTAATTGACAACTCAAATCTGTACACATTACTGTCATTAGGTTAAGTACTTGCTTCCTAAGTTCTTTAACTTCTTCTTCAAGATAATCACTTCTCTTAAGAGCTTCATCTAGTCTTTTCTTATTATCATCAGATAACTGTTTATAGAACTCCAATGACTCCTTCATGTTAGCTATCAGGTTGCCATCTACCTCACTGTTGTATTTCTTCCTAGCAAAAAACCATGAAGTCCAACCACTAATTAAAGTAGTTAGTAGTCCTATGGCACCTGTAATTATTATACCCATATCTATCATAACATCATATCAATAAACTGATAATGTAACTAATAGCAGAAGTGAGACTTCCACCAACATAATAAGCAACATCCACTAGGTCAGGTTCAGTATCTAATCTATACTCCTTGTACAAACTGAGAATTAAAAATACTGTAAATACTATACCCATACATAAGGCACCATAAGGTTGAGCCAATGCTATTAACCATGCGCCAACTAGGTAGTGGAGTATCTTGTCACTGCCTATTCTACTAATAAAATCATTAAGTACTTTCATTTTAATCTATTATTTGTATGTACTTTTGTATCTTTTCTTCTACATAAGGATTCAACTCCCTAGTGGTAACTTCTACTACAGTGTGCTTCTTCTGGAACCACCTTAAAAGAAAGAATTTCTTAGGTGGATTCACAGTCTCCCTTTTACCATTTATAAAGGTATGTCTCTCCAATGTAACCTCTGGTTTCAATGCTATGGTGCTAGGATACTTCATATGCAAGTGAGTCTTAACCCATTTGTCTCCAACTATGGTATCCAGCTTGAAATTATTCACAAAGATAGTATCTGGCATAGTTATAGTATCAGTCTTACTTGCTATAAGTAGTTCATACTGTAACTGCTGGATATGCTTATCCTTGATTCCTAACTCCTTTCTGGATTCATTTAGCTTCTTGACAATAGAATCATTGAAGTAGTTCAATTGTTCCACAGTCAGTTTAAAGACTCTATTATCATCCTTTAGTCCACCTAGTTGAGCATCATATGCCTTAACATTCTCAACAGAGGTATTATACTTTTCTCTCAACTGTTTATTGGTGTATAGCAGGTAACCTGCACCTAACATCAATATTAGTATTAAACTTATTGTCCATTTCATAATTTATTAACTAGCCCCTCCACTCACAGTAAAGCCTTTACCAGTGGCAATAGCAATCTCATCAGAAGTAAGGGAATTATATACTGTTGTGTTTAAAGATATAATATGTGTACCTGTCACAGTAGTAGCATTATTGAACATGTATAACACACATTCCTTGGTTATATTAGGGCTAACAATATTAACACTAGTACCAAGATTCTTTATCCAAACCTCTGTGATATTCTTAGCACCATTACCATCTAAGAATTGATTAGTATTGGTAACACCTTCAATATTAATAATACCATTAATCTTATTAAGCTTATTACATGAAAATGCAAATCCTTGTAAAGTGGTTGTTTTTAATTCATTAATAAGTGTAACCTCCTCAAGTTCATAACATCTGTTGAATGTATAAGTAGAAGTAACAGTTTGTCCTAAAGTCTTAACGGTGCAAGTTTTAATATAACTACAATCACTAACTAGAGAATCTATATTTGTAGTAATAGGTAGATACACTTTTAAATCTAATAACATGGAAGCAGCAAACATCATTTGAGCATTAGTTACTTTACTGAAATCAGTAATACCATCTCCTGAAGCAGCAGTACTTACTCCACTAAAATCAGATAGGTTATTATTAAATGCAAATGCTCTACCATTACTTTGTGTAAATGTCCAATTACTAAAGTCTACATTCCTAACAGAAAATAAAGACTTCTGATAATTTACAGCTTGATTGTCATTTGGTGGAAGACATCCATTAGCATACATAATACCACCAGCATTGTTATCTCCTAATAATTGATATAAATTCTTAGAAGTATCATGAACACTAACACTTCTTTGAACACCTCTTAAAATATCATTTATCAGATAACCAAGACCTTGTTCATTAAGATAATCCTCAATAACTCCACTAGAACCACCACCACTAATAACACTAATCTTAGTTGGATAATCACCAAAGACAGCATCACCAACTGTAACACCCTTTGCTTCTATGGCTGCCTTTATAGCAGCCTTAGTTTGAGCAAGTTTATTTAGTTTATCAACTGTTGTTCCCATTATATCACCTCTCCATTTATAGTATCTAACACTGAATTGATGTTACCAACAGCAGCAGCTATTTGTTCAGTTACATAAGTCTCTGTGGCATAATCACCTGCTGGTTGAATACCTAGTTGTACTAATGTTTTAGTACCAACTAATTCTACATCTCCAATCTTTGGTTTATTTGATAAGTCCTCATAATTTGTAGTTCCACCACCACCTGTTGGTATATTAACTGTTACAGGAGTAGAACCATTATAAGTAGTTTCTGCTGCACCTGTGAAAGTAAGAGTAGTCATAGTAGAACCACCACTATCAGGATAAGTAACCCAAGCAGTTCCATCCCACCAAAGGGGTTTACCTAAAGTACTATCAAAGTAATATTTACCTTTTGCAGGAGCAGTTGGTCTATTTGAAGTAGGACCAAATTGTTTTGTAGCAGTATCTATAATAGTATAATCAAATTGGTTCAGATTCATATTCTTAAAGATACATCCATAACACAAGTTCTCTGGCGGATTTACTATGGAATCATTAACCTTTACATTATCTATTATACAGTTATAGAATTGCACTTCAGCACCCACTACCCCAATACTTGACAGACCATTAACATTACTTATATGGCAGTTACTCAATCTAAAAGTTGGTAGGGGATTATTTACATTAACTGCTGTTGATGTAAGCATTATAGCTGTACCTTTTCTTAGTATAAGAGGTCCATATCTAAATGAATCACTTTTCCATAATGCCTGATAGGAATCTTTCCAAGTCTTTGTAATATTCTTGACTTGACAATCTATCATTTGCACTCCTGCAATATCAGTATAAAATCCATAGTTATAGCAATCTTCTGCTATACAATTTATAAAGGTAATATTAACAGGAACTTTAGTATGACTATCACTAAGTTTTACCTCACATGAGTAACCACCACCTGCATTAAATGATGAATTAACACCAAATGATTCACTTTCAGGGTCATTATTGTTACCACAATTCCTACAGATACAGTTCTCAACCAAGAAGTTTCTTCCTTGGATTGATATACCTAAGTCCTGACATGATTCACAGATACAATTTCTAACTGCTCCACCTCTGTCACCCTTAAAATATGTACTATTACCTCTGACTGTAATACCATTATCCCCTTTTATATCATGTACATAAAGACCATTAACATAACAGTTACCACCGACAGATATACCATGAAATGAATTAAATGATTCAAAGTTATCAAGCTCTACTCTACCACAATTAGATGCACTAATTGCATTATTACTAAAAGATGAATAATAACTAATACCACTATCAGACTTTATACCTTCATAGTATGTTCCTGTAAAAGTATCAGCACCTCCATCAATATAACATAACCTAAGGTTAGTAGGATTACTGTCCCTAACACCTGTACCTCTAATCTTTAAGCTAGCAAAGTTACTAAGGTTAAAGCAATTAAAGTTAGGTGCTATATTTGTAGCACTTGCTTTTAGTTCTGCTAATGTTGGAACTACAGCTTCACTGAAATCAAACTTCAAGTCTGCATTAAGTACTATTTCAAGTTCTCTCATGTAACCATAAGAATCAAGATTTATTGGAGACTTGAATAAATATGTACCTGAAGGATTCTGGTCTAAGCTGTTGTTAGGAGCAAATACCAGCTTAACTTTTCTGTTTCTTATGAAATATTTAAAAGCTGGGTCAACAATAAGAGCAGACAGGTTCACAGAATTATCAGTTATCCCATCAGCTATTAAGTTATATCTTCTTAAGTACCCTTTCATGTCATTTAAGACTAAGGTTACCTCACCAGCATATTTAGGGTCAGGTAACATGTACCTAACTTTAGCTGTAGCTCCTATTACCTCATCATTTATAGTAACTGATTTATCAGTTATGTTCACACTACCATTAAGCAGTTTACCCCCTTGATAGTCTACTATAGAACCGGGTTTTAGAACTAAATTAGTAGCACCTAAGTCTACATCCTGTGTTACCTTATAGATAACATCAGATTTATTAAAAATATTTTGTGCTGTCATATTATATCATAATTACTTTAGATGATAGAGTTCCATCAGCATTTCTACCTTCAGAAACAGGATAACCATTAGAATCTATCCAAGTTGCACCATTCCACCAAGATTGTTTTTTATCAGTTTTATTATAAGTACTATTACCAGCATCCTTTGCAGTTAGATAATCAATCTTAGAAATATCATTTGTTTGATTAGGTACAATAGTATCATATTCAACATAAATACCACCATTATAAACAGTATTCTTAATATCACTATTGATAAACTTATATTTTGTAGTATCATTAACTCCGTTATAAAATAAATTAGTTATAACAGAATCTTTAATAGTAACTCTTAAAGAGTTTTTATGTTCAATAATTTTACCTGTTTGAAAACAATAAACATTTCCATAATGACCTTCAATAATAATATTACTAGGATTAGTAATTGTACCATATACTGTAAAAGATGTATTACTTGTTGGTTCCATAATACTAGGGAGATTATAACCATATCTACAATCTTTAATCTTAAGGTCTATAAATTGGGCATGACGAACTTTAATACTTATTGGACTACAAATAGAATTATTATCACAAACCATATTAACACTACAATTTTTTAATATATCATTGTGTGTGTTATTGGGAACATTATCATCAAAAGTAAATCCAACATATTGTATACCATCTTGTATTTCACTATCAGCAGGAACATAATATTTAACATTAATATTATCTATTAAATAATCATTAGGTCTATCAATATAAACACCATATAGCTGTACAAGTACTCCATTTCTTCTATTTTTATTGTAAGCTGCACTAGGTATTCCGTCTATTCTTACATTAACATCAATATTTCTACAATGAATATATCTCTTATTGTTATCTTCATCAATAAACAAACTATCAGTTAATAAACAGAATGTGGTTGTTGTAGATTCTCTACATATTATATTTATTTTAGCTGTATCGGTAGCTCCAAGATAACAAGGTCTACGAGCATATATTGAAACTATATTTGCAATAAGATTATAACAACCTTCAACAGCTATAACATATCTTACATCATAAGAATATCCCTCTACTGTTAGATTTTCAACATGACCTTGATATATTTTACTAGTAACAGGATTATATGTTCCACTATAAATAGCACCAGCAAAATGTTTTATATTAAAATTAGTGATAGTTATATTCTTACTATAACCTATATTTCTACAAATAAAAATTCTGTTATTAGCATCATAACCATCATCTAATGAAACATAGTTTCCATCACAAATAAGATTCTTAATTGTAACGTTATTAACACTATCAGTATAAAATATACCACCATTTCTATAACCAGCAGATTTATCATGATTATAAATAAAGGTAGCATTATTACAATCAAAAACAATATTAACTTTATCCTTTACATTAAATATACAAAAGTCAGTATTCTCTTCACTAATAGCACTTATTTGATTTGATATATCATAGACAGCATTTTCATCAAATATGTAAGTAGTATTGTTTTGAATGATACTGCTAACATTAGTTAAGTCTTCTCCGAACCACTTGATATATATAGTGTCATTTGTAACAGTGCCATTACCTTTTACATTAATAAATATATTGTCTATATTCTCATCTTCTATGTAAGTGCTATTAAAATTAATACTACCATTACTTAGACTTCCTCCTTCAAATTTTAGCACACAATTGTCAGGAATATTAATACTAGAACCATTCAAATCATAATCATACTGAATAATATATATAGTATTACCAGTATTAATCATGTCTTGAGTAAGTATGTTTTTATTTCCTGTTATATTTTTCCTAAGATATGTTCTTCCAAGTCCACTAAATTCAGCTGGTGAGTAAGCTTTATCTTTTAGTTTAAGCTTATCATTTATAGATGTTAAGTCCTCTTCATCAGGACTATTGGTAATTTCATTGTTAACAACAAAATCACTCTTAGGTATTAGCTTTATCCATGTAATATCGTCATAACTATATTCAACAGCATCATCAGTTACCCTAAGTAATGGAGTAAGACCTTTATCTCCTTTTTCACCTCTTGTAGGCTTACCTGTGTCCTCTCCATCAATAATCCAAGTATCATGGTTACTGATTTCAGGTGGATTACTTCCACCATCACCTAGTAAATGCCATTTGCCTTCTGTGAAGTATCTTAGTTTCTTCTTATCAATCCATAATTGATTTATACCAGGAGGGTTGGCTGATTCTATTATAGTATTAAATCTTCTCATGTTGTTTAGTTATTAACCATTATACCTGCTGTCTTCAACTTACTTAGTAGGTCATTGATAGTACTTACCACAGTAGCTAATTCAGCATCAGCTGCAAGTGCAGCTACTCCACTTGCTCTCTTTACACCACCTAAAGTAGTAGTTGTAGCAGTAGGCAATGTGTAAAACTCTGCTGGTTTGTCTGTAATATCATTCCAGCTTACTTCACCTGTATCACCAATAGTAATCCATTTACCATTAGTGAAGTACTTGGCTGTACTCCCATGCAACCAAATTGCATTGGTTGCTGGAGGAGTAGGTTGTTCTATAATTGAATTAAAGTGTCTCATAATTATTTACTTGTTGTATTAGTTCTTTTCCTAAGTGCTGCTCTCTTAATATCTGCATCCTCTTCATCCTTAGACTTCTGATGCTTCAATTTATCTCTTTCAAGCTTCATCTTTTCATCAAACTGCCTTATCTTCTCTTCAAGGTTAGCTCTTGCTTCTTCAGTGAATCCATCTGGTGCAATACCATCTTCTCCAATATCAGTAGCCTTAGCTTGTGCACCTATAAGAGCAACTTGAATCTTAGTCTCATTATCCCTTACATTCTGTGCATCCTTCATTTGAAGTTCATCTTGTTTTTGTTCCAGTTGCATTTGAGCTGCTTGCTGTTGAGCTTCAAGTTCCTGCTGCTGTGCTTGAGCTTGCCTTTCTCTTATTTCCTTTTCGTCCTTCTCAATCAATCTTTGCTTTTCAGCTAAGCTGCTTGAAGTATATAGTTTGGTAATAGTGGAGAATGAAAGAGTCTGTGTTTGAAGTGCTGCCTGTGCAAGAGTATCAAGTTTGGATTGAAGTTCTTGAGTACCATTACTGTTATCAACAACCAGTCCATAGTCTGCTTCTGCAAATTCATCACCTTCAATTTCCATTACTCTCATTGATGTATCAGACAAGATGTATTGGAACTTCATACTTCTACCTCTAAGAGCAATCTTGGCTGTCTCAAGGAAACACTCAAGTGCTCTCTTCTTGACATCATCATGTATAGTGAATAACCATTCAGTAATATGACTTGATTGTAAGGTAGCTCTTTCTACACCACCTACAGTTTCTCTATTACTAATCTGACCTTCTCTTTGAGGACTAATACCAGCAACTTCACTCATTTCCATCTTGATGAACTCAAGTAAGTTAATCTGTTGCTGTATGTAGTTACCCATATTGGTTTCAATGATACCTCTTGAAGCATTATTCATACCACCTGCAAGTTTACCTGTTGAAGCACCAATAATACCTTCCTTGAATGAGTCTGTTACAGCAATATGATTAGTCTTTGCAAAGTATATCCATTTCTCAACATCCCAGTCTCTTGGAACCTTAGCGAGGTCAAGTTCAAGGATGCTACCCCAGTTAGCAGCAATAGCCTTATTCAACCTGTCATGAATAGCATCATATAAGTAATTATATGGCTTCATCATATCAACTAATGAGAAAGGTCTGCTATCATTAAGGTTATATACTGAACCTACAATACCAAAGTGGCATCTTGAAGGATTACTTAGTCTGTTATATTGAATCAATCTAGGTCTCATATTGACAAATATACCATCATGTTGGTCACCAATCATAGTGCCTTCCCATGCTTCATTTATCCAGAACCTCTGTGATTCTTCGCCATTATCCTTGTCAACTACATAGTTTTCAGGATAGAAGTTATATACCTCTTCTCCTGTCTCTGGGTCATAAGATTTAACCTTAAGAATTGCTCTCTTAGACTTCCAGTACATTCTTAGTACTCTAAGGTTACCTGCCAAGTCATAAGGCATAAGAGAATTTGATATGGATTCACCAAACAGGTTAGCAGGGTCAAAGTAGTAATTACCAGCACCTACAGTTACTTCATCAGTAAGCATATCAGTGTTAACAAATCCATACCTTTCATCTATGTTATCCATGCTATCTGTAGCAGCTTGACCTACATGGTCAGGCATTTCCTCTATATATTCTATGTCTCTCTTAGTAAGAACATCATAGTATGTGTCAATTACTCTGCCCGGAGACCAGTAATCCTCAAGGATAATTATGTCTGCATCCTCAATCTTATTGCTATAACCTGACTTGAATACCCTAATCTTTAATGGATTTATCCTCTCAATAACAGGTTCACCACCTACTATATCACATTGATAAATTTCTTCACCACATATCATGGCATCCATGAATCCTTGGTTAAATAGTAGTGGTATATTCAGTTCCTTAATATAATGATTAAGCAATTGATTAGCCCTTACTTCCTTAAGGTCTTGCCATTCATATGTATAATAGTCATTCAGTTTCTCAAGCTTTTGGTTAAACTCATCTTCAGATATTGAGTTATCCTGTATAAGTTCCTGAAGTGATTGAAGTAGTGCTTCCTTCTTATTGTTCTCAATCTCTGAAATAGCATTAGGATTAGTTACAACTACCTTGAAGTCAAATACTCTCTTACTTTCTTCACCTCTAAGCACATTAAGTTTTGCATTCATTATAGGATAATGCTGCAATCTGTCTGGTATATATTCTGCCTCAATGTGGTCAGGGTTGATTACCATTTCCAAGTCCTTCATATGTAGCTTGCCATTAAGCAAGTCATAGTTAATCTTCTTGTGGATAACTGACTTTCTTACCAAGCTGTAATTGAAGAATGTCTTTTGATTTGCCCACAGAAGACATTCCTTTCTCCATTGCTTGTTTTTCTTAGAGAAAGGAAGCATCTGTCTGGGAAAGTTTATATTATCTGCCATAGTCTTCCATGTTTAAATTTGATACAAAAGTAATCAAAGAACAGTAATAAACCAATAGATTAAGTGAATTACTCTTCTGGTGCCACATTCTTTACTAAATTTACTGATTTTTTGAACCTTGAATCATAGTTCTTCTTGAAGAAGTTATCATTACTAAGGTCACTATCTCTATTATGATTGATAGCCTTTGAGACATCACCACCTAAAGTAATCATCTTATCCTCTCTTAAGAGCATCAACATACCAAGTGATGATACCCTGTCAAAGTTACCATCAGGGTTCCACTGTGCAAGCTCTTGAAGTAGAGCCTTAGACTTGATGAACATTAGGTTTGGTACTGTTACTTCTTGCTCTTCTCCATCAACAATCTGTATAGTTACTACTGGTTTAAGCAGCCAGTTTCTTATAAGAGTTCTTGCATAAGCATTAATAGGAGTAGTAGCATTAGTACCCTTAGCCTTATTGCCATATAATTGCCCTTTAACCATATCTTTATCCTTAAGGAACTCCAATGTATCTGTAAGAAGATACAGGCAATTCATCTTTGAGAAGTAGCCAAACAGACCCTTCTTATTGTTCTCATAATTCATTCTTGCACCATAGAATAAACACAATCTTCTTGATGTCTCATAGTAATCATCAGCAAACATTGGTCTACCTGTATATTCTGCAACAACCTTGTCAGTCCATAAGTCAAGTATGAAAGTAGAGCCTAAAGACATTGTCTCTGCACTATCATCATCATAAGGGTCTTGAGATGCAATATATCTACCATTGAATGGCTTACCATCCCTACCAAGTTCAGGCATCTTGAATATCTCAACAGCTCCTTCAAGTTTATTATCTTTGTGTGGGAAATGTCTTATGGGCTGTGCACTGGTAGGCTTAAATTCTACTTTACCATCTTTCTTTAGTTCAAGTTCACCAACATATACATCATCATACTCATTAGGATTACCATCTATCTGATGTATTCTATCCATGATAGAAGCTACTGGGAATAAGGTACTGTCCCTTCTCATGATAGCTTCCTGTAGTGTGATTGGATTCTCTGCTTTAGTTCTTGTTAAAGCCATTGAATCTGTGGTGTTGTACTTGACGAGATGCCTATCATAACACAACTCAAGTAGTGCCTTAGTTACATCAGATATACCATCTTGATTATAACATCCTTTCCTATTTACATAAGCACCAAAGAAGAATATGGTATTATTCTTACCTTGTGCTGACTTGTCATACACATTAGGTATAGCATATATATTAAAACCTAAAGGATTGTAGATAATCTCATTAGCACCAGCAAAGTCTGCACCTTCAGAACCACCTGTACCAATAAGAATCATCTGACCAAAGACAATGTTACCTTCCTGTACTGAAGGAAGAATAACCCTATATGTGTCTGTTACTTTGGGGAAGTTACCAAACTCTTCAATTATTATTCTTGAGGACCTCTTACCCCTTAACTTATCAGGGTCATCCTTAGATGAAACACCTATAATCTCATTAAGTGTGCCTTTCTGTGTGCCAGTATCAAGGTCTACATAACCCATTTTCCATTGCATATCCTGTAATGAAGACCTAAGTCTCTTTGAAGGAAACTCTGTGTTCTGTGCTATATAGTCAATCATCTCTACAAACTTATTCAGAGTACCATCCTTTGTAAGGTATTCCTTTTGGTATGCAGTAACCATTGCCCTAACTGACTTGCTGGTATCTGCATTCTCTCCAAGTATGAATAACTTAGCAAGAATTGATGCTACAAAGTATGACTTTGAGGCACCTCTCTTTGCAATTTCAGCACAGTGATGCCCTAGCTTTCTTGCTTGGTCTATGTAATTAGACCTCCACCATATTCCTTCCCAGAACTCTGGTGTATCTACAATTCTATCTGCAATCTTAGTACCCTTTCTAATCTTTGATTGAATGATAGGACAATAATTCAGATAGAAATACATGTCACCAGTTACCCATGCTCCATCAGATTCCCTGACATAACCATACCATATTCTTCTGATTTCTTCCCTAATCCATTTACCAAACTCACTATTTGGATTAGCATTAGGTCTCAAGTTAGTCATTTTGCCATGTTTCTTGTAAAACAGAGCAACTGGTCTAAAGTAATCAGTGTCCTCAATTATAGGTGGATTTGTTAAATCTACTATAATCCTGCCTCTTTCATCTCTTGGACAGTCCTTAGCTAAAGGTCTGTTAGGACTAATAAGGTGCTGGATTAAAGGCACTGAATTAATAGCATCCATAAATTCATCCTGTACCTCTTGAGGATAACTATCCAGTTGTAAATCCTCAAAGGTGGACTGGTATTTATTCAGCTCCATAAACCAAACTTGCATAATCATTGCCTGCTACAAAATCAAGCATTATCTTGGCTAATTCTGTACAGACTTCCTTGTTAGCAATTGCAATCTCCTTGTCACTTGTCATCCTAGATACTTTGTTGACCTGAAGTGTTCTAACCTTAGAGGAGCCTTTCACATACCATACAATAAGACTTAATTTCTTATAAGCCTTGAAGTTTTCATCAGGTAACAGGCTCTTCTGTAACACAAACTGTCCACCTACTTCACTTGCTAGTTTCTCATGGAACTGATTCAATGCTTCTACTATATCTACTGCTTCCATAATTAATTTATATCTAATCCATCTTCAAATAACTTCTTCTCCTGTATACCTCTAGCTCTGGAGTTTTCTTCCATTTCCTTAGCAAGGTCTTTCTCTGCTTTCCTATTAGCAGCAGCTAACTCTGGTACCATTTTAATAGTGGCAGTTACCTGATTAATAGGATACACTGGTTTGCCTTTATCATCGACTTGTGTAAGGTCTACATTCCTAAGAAACTCCCTAATCTTATCAATAGCAACTCTATTATCCTGCAATAGAAGATATGATGTAGTTATTACATGTCTCTTGTATATCTCTATTAATTCTTCAAGTTTCTTATCAGGCTTGAAGTCCTTGCCTAAACCCTCTTGTTCTATGACAGCTTTAGCCCTTTCAGCTTCATCAGTCAGGTAACCATAAGTACTTTCAGGGTCATACATGAAGTACATATAGCTTATCTGTCTAAGGAAGTTCTCCTTAGTAGCTGTTCTATCAGCATTAAGAAGTTGCCTTGCTGGTCTTATAAGTAATAGTTCATCTGCTATTACTATCTGATAATTCTCATATCTTATAAGTTTCATAACTATGTATAAAAGAAAACCCCACCTGCTTAATGCAGGCAGGGTCTATTTTAGTTTAACTCTATCTTTGGTTTGTCTGGCATAACCAGAGTAGGATTCTCATCAAATTCCTCAACTTCTGCTACATACTTGACATCATTATCAAAGATGTACATATGAGGAACATCATCAATTTCCACTATTTCAAACTTATAACCAACCACAGGGTTGTCCTTGATTACTCCATCTTGTAGTCCACCTTCCTTATGCTCCATTACAGCATATCTCTTAGGATTAATGAACACTGTATCACCAACTTCAATCCCCTTTACATGAGGACCAACTGCTACTACTTTCTGATATTCCTTGACTGTTCCTGTCTTAGTTGGGTCAATCATTGTAGTACCTTTAAGGTACTCTTGACCATATCTTTCCATAGTAGTAATCAACCCATTGAACATGGGCTTAATCTTCTTTATCTTTGTTATCATTCTTTAATTTCATTAATTGCTTATACCTCTGTTTAACACCTTTCCACCTACTGTATGTACAGTTTAGTTTCCCAATACTTGGGATATTGAAATTAGTTCTAAGTTCACTGAAATCTTCTTCAGTTAGGTCTTCCATTAAAGGCAAGGATGAGATAGTTTCTCTTACGAACTTCCAATAGGATTCATAAGCTAGTTTAACCACTTCAGGTGGTATTCCAAGCTCCATAGATACCTGTCTTACTGCTTCTGAGTATGTCATACAAAATCAAATAGTAACATCAATTTGAAAGAACCATTCTCCTCAACCAGATTAGGTATATACCTTGGGTTGATTCTATTGTCAACAATAATCTTGTTCTTCCTTAACTTACTAAGTATGAGCTGGAAATGAGGGAGTGCCATTCCACACTCCTCTCTTATCTTGCTCTTTGTATCTTCACTCATTGTAACCTTATCAAGTATCTCACTATCTGCAATAACTTTACTAAGTTCATACCTATGTTTCACAAAGCAAGTTATAACTTCCATTTCTCTATCAGTCAGATGATGAAAAGGTTTCAGGAACTCAAACCAATATCTAAAGAACTTACCATCTATCTTGCAAGGAATCCTAACTACATTGTCTGCAACCTTGCTCATAGTATTCTCCTTATTCTTTTGGACCTTCTACAGGTGTTCCTTCTTCAGGTTTGACCATCATATCCATGAACTCTTTACCACATTCCTGCTTGAATTGTTCAGTGATATAAGGAGTAGTTGAGTTAATTATCTGCCATAACCAATCAAGTCTCTTGAAGAAGTTCTCCATATCAATCTCATTCAACTTCTTGCCCATTTCCTGATTCTGTACATATAGCTGATTAGCTATATTAGCCAGTTGTTCATAGCTTGCTTTAGCTGGTTGTTGTTGACCACAAGCACAAGTACCTTCACATGCACTTTCCTGTGCATCAATCTTCATTTCTCTTTCCATTGCCTTATTTATTTAAATAATTACCACCATACTTTAAACCATACATCTTTTCCCAATCAAAGATATTGGCACTCTCTACTTCAGTACTACCACACTTATCACAATATTCAGTACCATCTTCTGTTCTTATAGCAAGTGACAAGCATCTCTTACAGTAAACTACTGGTTCATTATTATACTCATTATGCTGAGTATCTTGCTCTAACTTGTCCATAAATTCTTTCTCTTAGAAGTTGTTCTTCCCTACCTGCTGTTCTCTTTCTATTATTGAAAGGTCTCTTAGGTACTATTGTTCCCCAAGGGGTTACATGACCCCTACTTTGTGCTCTCCTTACACTCTTGAATACTTTAACAGCTTCATAGGATGCAAGGTTAATTGTTCTGCCCACATTGTATTTAGGCTCTGCCTTTACTGTTGCTCTAATAATTTTCTCTTCCATATTGCCAAATTATTTGTAATAAATCAGATATATTTGCCCTGCCATGTGGAACAATTGTACTATATCTTCCTTTTGAACTCCAAGTTCATTTGCTTGATTGACTACACTCCTCATGGTTACACCAGTGATTAGTAGCATCATTTTGTTTTCTCCCTTCATATTTCTTTCTTTTAGTGTTGCGGCGACAGGAGTTGAACCTGCTAAAGTGGGCTTATGAGACCTACTGGGGTACCGACCCTCACCACAATAAATGAGCAGATAGTCAGAATCGAACTGACATATTCTGGTTGGAAGCCAGACATAATAACCTTTATACTATACCTGCAATTGAGTGGATTTGGATTGTAGTACCACTCATTTCCAGTTTACCCTTTGCTGGAACTCTCCTTCATGCTTCTATCTTAATATAGCTCTTTTTCATTTAGCCTCCGCAGGACTAGTGGGTGGCAGCTCACCAAATAGACTCTATAAGCCAAGGAGTGTTAGCCTCACTGAATAGAGTGACAGCTACTAACTTGTTGAGGAAAGGCACAGAATCGAACTGTGATTTCATGATTACAAATCAAGTGTAATAACCATTATACTACCAATCCATTAGCTGGTGACTCAGAAGGGACTCGAACCCAGAACCCACTGGTTAAAAGCCAGTTACATCTATCCTATTGAGCTATAGGGCAATAAACCTGCCAAGGTTAGTGTGTTCCCACAAGGACTTGAACCTTGAGTCCCCTGTTTAAGAGACAGGTGCTTTAACCAATTCAGCTATAGGAACTTATGCTTTCTTTATAGCATTAAGAAGGTCCACAAGACCTAACTCAGCAGTAATAGTACCTGCTATATCTGCCAAATAGTTTCTAAGGAACTCTTTGCTTTCACTCTTAAAGAGTCTTGATTCAACTAATAGTAACTCTCTGTATATTGTAACTTGGTTCCTATTAATTATCTCCTGATTCTTCAGTATCTTATCTAATTTATCTTCCATAGACTCCAGTATTGGACTTGAACCAACATACCATAGTTTTGCAGACTAGGACCTCAACCATTCAGACAACTGGAGATAGTACTCACAAAGGGATTTGAACCCCTGACCTTGAATGTATAAGATTCCTGCTCTAACCTGCTGAGCTATGTGAGTATAAAGGGTGTAGCAGGGAGTTGAACCCTATCCTCTGGAGCCACAATCCAGTGCTTTACCTTTAAGCTAACTACACAGTGTGCAAGTAAGGACTTGAACCTTCATTACCACCTTATCAGAGTGGTTTCCTAACCAATTAGAAGACATGCACATGATGCTGAGTAGACAGGAATTGAACCCATAACTGCTGGTTTTGGAGACCAGTGTTCTACCTATTGAACTACTACCCAGTATAACTTCTATTACTAGCATCTGTTGGATTAATCACTGCCATGTTAGACTTAACTACATCAACATGTTCCACTTCCTTTTGCTCAAATTCCATAGTACACATTGCTTCAATTTCAGTGAATATATCCTTCTTCTCCTTTAACTCTTTCTCTAAGTCTCTTACTAACTGCCTTGCTAAGGTCAACTGGTCATCTGTCTCCAATATATCTTTGTACATATTGATAACATGCTGTTCAGCATCTGGACCAAAGAGGTAAGGATGTTTAAAGAGTACCTTCTTAATTTTCCTTCTATCTTCTACTTGTACTATCATAACTCTTCCAATTTAATTGCGGGAAGTATAGGACTCGAACCTATAGCCTCGTGGTTAACAGCCACTTGCTCCACCATTGAGCTAACAACCCATTAGATAGACACCATTCAACCAATACATCTACAGTATGTACTGATTTACTGCTAACTGTAGTAGTGTCTAAATGTTGCTTCTATAGGAATTGAACCTATGACCTTCTCTGTGTAAGAGAGCTGTTCTTAACCACTGAACTAAGAAGCAATTAGCCAGTATTAAGGCTACTGGCAACCTATCTAAAACATTATGAAAACATGAAAACAAAGGTAATGGGTAGGGGATTTGAACCCCTAATGACTGCCTTGAAAGGGCAGTGACTTAACCAATTTGTCCAACCCACCATTTTGACTAACCTATCTTCACAGACCAGTTAGTCTACATTTTAAAATATAATTTATGTCCATTCCAAAGTCATGTACCCCCTAAGGGACTCGAACCCCTAACACTTGCCTTAGAAGAGCAATGTTCTAATCCATTGAACTAAGGAGGCATTATGTTACCCCTACCAGACTTGAACTGATACTATAGGAATCAAAATCCTATGTGACTAACCAATTACACCAAGGGGCAATAAACTCATCAATTGAATGATGCTGCAAAGGTAAGTAAAATAATTGAGATATACAAATCTTTCCTTATTTAAATGATATATTTAACACATACTAACTCTTCACATGATTCAATGTTGACCTTAAGTGATTAAGTCTTTAGGTTGAAAAGGAGAATAACCCCCTAACTTGTTAGCCCATTTCTCTGTGTAGAATGAGAAGTAGTCATACTCTTTACCCATAAAAGTAATCAGTCTGTCATACAAGTTATTCAGCAATGAAGGTACTACTATAATAGGTATATACAAAGGACCCAGTATCTCTGATTGCCTACAATGACCTAACTCATGGTCCATTACTCTCTCATTACTAAAAGGAGTAAGGAACATGTAATCACCTAATGCAAATGAGGACAATGCTGCCTTACATACAATGATGTAATTATCCCTATACTTACCCCCATAGTATGACCAGTGCCCTAATATGTTATAAAGCAAGAGTGCTATTAAGTTCTGTGGAAGTTGCCATAGCCACAGTGCTATCCTTTTAATCAAATCCTTCATGTTCTTGTTTCTTAGATATAGTTTTTCCCTAGCTGGTTTTGATGCCAGTTGTAAGATTTACCTTACCAGTTAAACATACACTTCACTTGCCCCGTTCTTAGAATACCCCTAAAGTATGATTTACCTGTGCCTTTTCCCATGTAAGTAGGCTCATACAAACAAGCTTATAGTATGTCAATTTTTAGTAGTATTGGGGACATCTCATCCTTATGTAATTAGGACTACCACCCAACTTCTGCTCTGATACTCTTTTAACCCTCTCAGAGGTGACACAGACTTACACTCCATGCTACTGGGGGCAAAGATAAGTAAAATAAATGAGACTACCAAATGTTTAGTAAAGTTTAACTTATGAATGAGGCATCCATTATTATTTTAAATTTTTTTTAATTTTAAAGTGGCTGTATTTACATGAGGGGGGTATAAGTCACCCTTACTCCTCCCCCTTACCTTAGCCTTGGGATATTCCCCCGGCACAATTATTAAACCATACAATTATGATTGATTTTAGCAAGTATGTTGCACAAAGCAACAGTGACAGCAATTTCCTGAACACAGTAACTGTAGAAGAAGTGAAGAAATCTCAAGGTGATGCTCCATTGCGAGTAATCCCTAGCCCCAACAAACAGGGCAAGTTCTTCTTTGCATGTGGACAAATTGTGGGTTATGTAGCTGATAAACTGGCAGCCAAAATGGTAGCTAAGCAGCCATTTGAGACTGTGGTTGTATCAGAGGTCAGAACCAAAGAGGGCAAGACTTTGCTGACATTGCATGAGCAAGGGACTAACAGTAATGTGATTGCTGCATTCTAGGTTATAAGTAGCAGGTTGTGAGACCTGCTATTTCTTTTGTTCATTGTGGATTAACTTATTGCATTAGTGACTATTCTCAAACCCCTTGAAAGATTAGGTATGAGTACTACTTGTTTAATTATATGAAACCCCTTTGAAAG